>Ga0315281_10000013_pt1 | contig 262964 bp, 279 predicted proteins | sample YL17G07_0_MG_FD_204540 | JGI IMG/M metagenome (GOLD analysis project Ga0315281, IMG submission 204540) | Sediment microbial communities from Yellowstone Lake, YNP, Wyoming, USA - YL17G07_0 | ecosystem: Environmental > Aquatic > Freshwater > Lake > Sediment | place: USA: Wyoming | collected...
CGCGGTAACTCTCACTGTGAAGCCTTGCCCGAGTGTGGGGGCGGGCAAGCAGTCTTTCTTGGCTGTTCGAGCCTGCAGGACCGCCACGTCTCCAGGGCCTCTAACGGTGACTTGGCCGTCAGTGCAAAGGTTGTCAGAGAGGTTCACCTCTTCAGGGACAGCATCAGCGGTAGCGCTAAGCGTGTAGTTTCCCAACTCAAAGCCGCTCGTGTTCCAAGCGACCGCAAGAGGCGTTGACTGCAGCTCCGGAAGGCTCACTTCCCTTCTCGCAATCGCGGTCTCATTTGCCAATACGGTGACGTTGAAAGCCTCAGAATAATCGCCCAAGTTCGAAGCTGTGAGATCCACGTTCAACTCTGAACCGTTAAGAACCAGTGCAGGATAGGCAGTCACGTCAAACACGCCTACGTCATGCCGTGGAGAACGCACTTCAACCATGCAGCCTGATCGAGTGTTGTCTTGAAGATCTGTTTCCCCCGCGACCGCGTCAATGGTGGCGCTTACGTTGTAGGTTCCCAGCATAAAGCCAGTCGTGTCCCACGCGAATTGAAGCTGAATCTCTGAATCAAAGTCCACCAACGTCTCGCTGCCAATCAACGTGTCATTCGCATAGACCCTAACGCCAAAAGTCTCAGCGTACTGGCCCTGATTCTCAACTGTAACGTTCAAGATTGCTGTGAGGTTCTGCCCAACAATCGCCTTTGAGGCAGAGACGCCTGTAACGGCAACGTCATGGCGGTTAGGCGGGTAAGTCTTAATCAGCAACACTTCCTCAACTAGGTGGGCTAACAACAGTTCTCCTGCCATCACGTACCCCCCATCTTCTGCTTCCAACACACACGATAAAGTCGGACGCAGTGGTACTCCCTCGTACCATCCACTCCACTGGAGATTCCCTAAGTAGTCGATCTTGAATAGGAAAGCTCCGAGGTTGACTCCTGGTTCCGGCCACCAATCGAAGGTAACCCCCGAAAGTACGTAGCCACCGTCGCTGGTCTCAACGGCATATGGGTAACACTCACGGTTTTCTGTTCCGTAGATCTTGTTCCATTCCTCGTTTCCCAAAGCATCAGTTCTCACTAGCCACGCATCCAAGTCCTCGGCTCCATAGGAATAGGTCGCTCCAAAAATCGTCAATTTGCCGTCTTCAGTGAGAATCAGCCCCCGCGCTTCATCCCAAAAAGCTTCTCCATAGGTCTTGTTCCACTGCATTACCCCATTAGAGTCGGTTTTGACAAGCCAAGCGTCTTGGTCGCCTGCTCCGAAAGATGTTGTATCGCCAACAACATAGAAACCCCCATCAGATGACTGTTTGACGTCTACTCCATAGTCGCTGCCGCTTCCCCCGAAAGACGTTTCCCACTGGATCGTACCATTCGAGTCTGTCTTACCGAGCCAAAAGTCACCCCCGTAAGTAGATCCTGCAATCGCATATCCCCCATCCGAAGTCTGGCAGATACAGGAAACCCCGAAGTCGCTGTATGTGCAGTTCCACAAAAGGGTTCCGTTGGAATCTGCTTTCATCAAAACGCTCACAGGAATATCCCAGGTTCCGCCGAGCATGATGTATCCTCCATCAGTCGCAGACAGCAGTTTCCTCGCCCGGAGGCTCTCATCAGGATAGATCTTATACGTCTTGTACCATTGCATATTGCCTGAGGCATCAGTTTTCATTAAGAAGTAGTCCAAGCCACTTGTGAATGTGCCTTTGCCGCCGTCGCCGAAAACCAAGTAGCCTCCATCTGGGGTTTGACTGACACACCTTCCCCTGTGGAGCGGGTCTTGGTTGAGGGCGTATGTTCTGATCCACTCAGCTTCGGGCGGCCAAAGAGCTTCCGCCTGCTGCACTTTGAGCTGCAGGACAAGCGCGCCTACGAGAATTATGAAGAGAAGGAATCGACTCCCAATCCTGTAAAACAAAGGTCTCCCCCAAAGGGAACATAGCGTGTACTATCAATAAATCATTTTCCGTGCAGTCTGGTATTGTCTATCCCTTCACATTTTGGGTGCAAAGGGTGCTGTAAACGGTGTTTGCGGCTTTGGTTCAGAAGAAAAAGAGGGGATTTTGCGGGAGAACTGCGAAATACAATTGCGTAAATCTCGACTCGAAATCTAGATGATGATGAACTTGGTCACGTCATCAACAAATACCATTCGTGGCTAAAAGAAAAACATGCTCAGAACACTTGTAGAAACTTGGTTAATGCTTCAATTCAAGATCCGAAGCATCTTGGTAAGAACCCGAAACATAAGAAAAGCCTTGGAATGTGTAGAACCGTCTTAGCAACAAGAGATCACTTGACCACGATTGGAGAGGTTCAACAACTGGAAAAAGTTTCTGGACTCGGTGAAAAGGTTTTGCTTAAAGCTATCTTGATGGGTTTGAGAATTCGTGACGTAGCGCACGGTTTTTGGTGGAGGCTTCGCTGGAGAAGCGTTTATTGCTCCTCGCTTCGATGCATGCAGAATCTAGTGTGTTAAGAAGGCCTTTGATTTGCTCTGTTGAGTAGTCCCATTTGAGATAATCGACGAGAAGTGCAGGCAGCGTTATGTCCTGACGTGCAAGGTATGCCAAGAACTCGAATGCTTCCTCTGCGACTTTGATGTTTATCATTTAATCTCCTGAAGCGTGTGCACTTCTGTTTTTCCGACTACGCCTTTAGAAATCACGTGACCGTGACAGTGGAAGACTCGGGTGGCGTATTTTCCTTCGAGCGCGTTTTTATCGTAGAGGCACAGCCCAGAAAGGTCAAAAGCAAGTCGTCTGCCTAACGACTCCTCGTATCTTAGCAACTCTTCAGTGGTTCCATTGTTAACGAAGTCCGCCATTTCACCAGCAGCATACACTCCTGCGAACCCAGCTTTTTTCTCCTCTTGAACAAGCATCTGCCAATTCGTTATGATTGCTTTGGCTTTGGCTTTCCCTTTTCTCAGATACCATTCACGAGCCGACATGATTGAGAATGCTTCCTTACCTAGGTTCTCATAGTCTATGCCATACTTTCGGACTTCGCGGATTTCCGAATCCAGTTTATCTTCAGAGACAACATACACAGTCGCCATATCCCTTGATAGTCCAGCCTTGAGGAACGGAAACGATATTTTTCGTTTGAAACATTCATCATCGTACAATGCAAGAGCATGGTCTCTAATTCTCAGGTTTTCGGCATATCTCGAAGCTTTTTCTTCTCCTGAAACCAGAAAGCGAAAATCACAAATCACTTCAGCTAACAACTTTCCTCTGTCCGTTAGATGATATTTCTTTGTTGTAGGCTCAAGTTCAACGAATTCTCTCAGCGTTCTGAGATGATAGCCAAAACTGCCATGATTACCCCCATTACCAACCATGTTCAACAGTTCCGTAAAGGACAGATTCTTATAGCGCAAACAGTCTATGATTTTTCTATTCATGGAGTGAGACATTGCTCTTTGAATCTCATTGCTCCAATCGTTGTTTTTATGCAAGAAAAGTCACGGACAACTGAAAGTGAACCGCGTGTTTATTTATTTGTTTGGTGAAAACAGTTTCACTTATCGAGAAAAAAATGGGAATTTACACGAAGGAAATTGCTTTTGTCCGCCTTCTTGAGCGGGTTTAATTCATATTCTCTTGGGTAAGGCAACGAAGGCGAAACTAGGTTTCGTTGTTCGGGAGACGTTGCCACTGTGTGTGGGGTTCAAATCCGCGGGCGCAGGTTCCAGATGATTTGTGATTTGCTGTCCGCCATCGCCTGCAAGAATAGCGAGAAATGGTTTATATGTTCGGTATTGTCCTTTGACTAGGATTCACATCAATAATCTAAAGAGAAAAGTCTGGATGGAGGAGGCGAAGCGTTGAAAAATGGACCTCGCATGGATTGCCTTGGCCACAGGGACATTTGCAATGTCCATTGTTACGTACTTAACTTGGTCTATCTATCAACAAGATCCCGGGACTCCTCAAATGCGGGAAACCGCCAGATATATAAGAATTGGCGCCAAAACTTTTCTAAAAAGACAGTATAAGACGATTTTGCTCCTTGTCACCTTGCTGTCATTTCCAATCGCTGCAATTTTCGGGTTGGAAACCGTTTTCTCTTTCATCTCGGGGGCACTGCTTTCACTAGTCGCTGCGTACATAGGAATGAACGTGGCTGTTAGATCAAACGTTAGAACCGCAAACGCTGCTAGCACATCGCCGGAAAAAGCATTTACGCTTGCTTTCAGAGGAGGAGCCGTGATGGGGCTTTCAGTTGTGGGATTGAGCCTCATCGGAGTAAGCGTCCTGTATCTTCTGTATGGTCACAGGGACCCTAATCTATTGGTTGGATACGGATTTGGAGCCAGCCTCGCAGCCTTATTCGCACAGTTGGGCGGAGGGATATTTACAAAAGCAGCAGATATAGGCGCAGATCTAGTTGGCAAAATCGAATTGCGCATTCCAGAAGACGATCCTCGAAATCCCGCGGTAATTGCAGACCTAGTTGGCGATAACGTGGGCGACTGTGCAGGAAGAGGATCAGACCTGTTCGAGTCGATAAGCGATGACTATGTGACTGCAATGATCATTGGGAGCACTTTACCCCTGAGCGTGTGGGGAACAGCCGTATTCATGTTTCCGCTCGCTTTAGGTGTTTCAGGAGTTTTGGCTACAGTTGTCGGAGTTTTCGTTGTTAGAGGTTGGAAGAGGATCAGACCAATAATGTCTTTCAATGCCGGTTTGTTTGTTGCTGCTGTAATCAGTACCGTTGGAGCATATCTATCCTCGATATGGCTTCTAAACGACGTCAGAATATTCTACAGTGCATTGAGTGGCATACTTGCGAGCATCGCTGTAGGACTTGTCGTGCAATATTACATCAGTACCAACGGAAAACCTGTGAGGCAGATGGAAGAAGCATCAGAACGAGGAGCGGCTATAAACATCATTACTGGCATTTCTTACGCTCTGCAAAGCCCATTCTTCCCATTCATGTTTATGGTCAGTTCAATACTATTCTCCTATATCATAAATGCCGTAAATGGCCCCATTTACGGTATTTATGGCGTCGTCGCTGCAAACCTTGGAACTGACATTGCTATTGGAATAATCATGTCAGGTGACGCATTTGGGCCGATCAGCGACAATGCACAGGGGATATCTCAAATGATCGGAATGTCAGCGAGAACAGACGAGACACTGCAGAAACTTGATTCCATGGGCAATACAACAAAAGCCTACGCAAAGGCATTTGCAACAGCGTCTGGAACCGTGTCAACCGTTGTACTTTTTGCTACCTATGCCCTGAAAGTTGGGCTTTTTTCGTCCAACTTGAGCCAAGCCTTTGTTATTGGAGTTTTGATGGGTGCCACAATGCCCTTTGCTTTCTCATCTCTAACGATGGGGGCAACTGGTAAAGCAGCGTTTGAAATGGTTGACGAGGTAAGAAGACAATTTAAAGAGAATCCAAACATTCTCGAGAAAAAGGCACTACCAGACTACGAAAAGTGCGTTGATATCAGCACAAAAAACGCCTTGAGGAAAATGATTTTACCAACTCTCCTAACTCTTGCATCGCCAATTCTCGTAGGTGTCATACTTGGACCACATGCACTAGGTGGCCTGCTGTTGGGGGGAACATGCACAGCAGCACTTCTGGCGTCGTTCTTCACCTTCGGCGGAGCCTTGTGGGACAACACCAAAAAAAGTATAGAGTCTAAGGGATTCTGGATGAAAGGAACCCCAGCACACGCTGCAGCAGTTGTTGGCGACACTGTAGGTGACCCGTTGAAAGATGTAGCTGGCCCCTCGCTCAATATCTACATGAAACTGACGAACATGACAGCGCTACTAATCGTTCCTGTGCTGCTCACAATAACTCCGCTATTGAACTTAGCGTAGAAAGACTCACGCGCACCTTTATGCCCATGGTGCGCTCGTCCCAAAAAAGAAAGGGGGAGCCGCGGGGAAGATAGCCACTTAGAAACCAATCCAGCCTACACACACCTACAGAAAGGACCTGCAGTCTAGTCTAGAAGACGCGCGCTGAGATTATGCTGGTCAGATTCCGCAGACTCTGATGCTTGATACAGAGTTGTTCCTTCTTGGCGACTTCTGCGTAGTCTTCCCGTACGATTTTCTTTATTCTCTCGTCATTCTTGACCTTACCTCGCGCTTCGTTAGCTGCAACCACATTTATCGTCCTGCTCTACCCATTCCTTGACATCTTCTTCTGTCGAGCCAAACGGACATTCGCCTGAGTTGCTCACATCCTTTCCAGTTAGGGTTGAGGCGAATTTGTCCATCTTGCCAAAAGCGCCCCTTCTAACAACTCTCCCAATCGCGATTGCCTCAAGAATTTCCTTCTCATCCACTCCTGCCAACTGAGCCTGAGTGACGGCGGTCTTAAGGCAAGGCTGACAATTAGCCGTAACGGAAGCCCCGATTGCTATCAGCAATTTGATTTTATCTTCCATAACAGATCACCTCTTTGTTGTTTCTTAACTCGCGCTTCTCCAGATCTTTTCCCTGCTTTCTATTCTTGTCAAGCTTTGTCACCTGCGGTTTTGGACGAACTCATTTCCTACAGGCGCCGCGATCTGCTCAACCTGTAGATGCCTCCAGCGACGAGCAGTACGCCGAAGGCTGTTAGAGGAAAAGGCCACGTGCTCACGCTCTTCTCTATTATTCCCACTTGCTTCAGTGCCAGCAGACTACCCCACAAAAGGATTATAGATCCAATAGCCAGCTGATCAATGGCGCGTCTTCTCAGTTTGCTTGGGTGCTCGTTCTCAAGTTGTGTATCATGCTGGTTTTCTCCTGTTTCCATGCCAGACCTCCTTATTGGCTGTTCTCTACTATGAAATGGTAGTAGAAAACTACTTAAGTCTTCTCTGACAACTACTTACTAGAAGAAGGAGGAAGCAACTTTAAACATCAAGGAAACAGTCGCCCGAGACCGAATAGTCTCAAGACTCAAAGAACTGGAATTGCAGACACATGAGGCACTGACCTACGTTACGCTTCTAACGCATCCCAACATAACTGCAAGCACACTGTGCAAGGAAACAGGCATCCCCGACTCAAAAATCTACTACGCTCTAGATGGACTCTCCAGAAAAGGCATGCTCACAGTTCAGAAGAGCAATCCAAACGTCTACCTACCCACGCCGCCAAGAGAAGCCATCGCCAACCTGAAACAGCAACTAACCGAAAAATTCAACGAGAAAACCAAAGAGGCAGACGTTCTCGCCGACCTGCTGACGCCAATCTACGAGAGCTCTGAAAAGCCAGAGGAGCTTGAAATAGCCTACATCATCCGCGGGCAAAAGAACATCATAAACCGAATGAAGGCCCTAATCGAAACGGCCAAGAAGGAAGTCACCATTTTCACCTCATACGTGGGAGTTCTCGGAGAACTCAAAGATACTCTGATAAGAGCAAAAGAAAAACGCAGGGTCAACCTGAACATTGCCGTAACGCAGGAAGTTTTCGAAAAAGAAGACTTTTCAGACCTCGGCCAGATTCACCTACTATGTTGTTCGCCAGACCTTGCCTCGATTGATTCTCTTGGAATGCTCATCACCGACGTGAAGACACTTCTAACCGTGGCAAACTGGGTTGACGAAACCGCCATTCTGACACAAGATCGGAACCTAATTCGCGTCTGCAGAAACTATTTTGACAACCCTACGTACTGCAGAACTATATGCTAGCGCATGGCAGCGCACATAGTCCAGATTGCGTTACACGTCGCATTCCCGCGAGACATCTTCAACTTGTGTTGATGCTACAAATGGCGTGCCCAGCCAATATGCCGACTATTCTGGTGATTTCAAGGTACGCGGAAACGCTAAAACAGGATCTGCAACCCCCTCTCTTCATGAGAGTTTTGTTCATTCAAAACAACTAAATTGAAGACACCGGTGTCTACGAAAACTATTCCATATGATTGAATCATCATGTAAGTCAGAGAGAGATGACGAGGCCTCAAACAAATTCTTCAAATCGGAGAAAAAAATGAATAAACGCCGTTAACGTGCATGAGAACCGCTATGCCCTGCAACGCACGCAGCGCCAGAAGGGCAATGTGCGCTATGCTTGGAGGATTTCCCGTTTCTTCACTATGCCCTTAATCGCATGCCAGATCGCGCTCACTATGCGTCTTGCATCTCTGTCGATCGCCAGCAAAACTAAAATGTAGATTGCGCTACCAACTGACACGACGACGAGAGTCGACAGCACCGTTGTTGTGTCCGGAAGCATGTAGAAGAAAGCTGCCGAAACGGCTGATGCGAGGACGTATTTTCCAACGTTTCTCCAAGGGACACTGATTCGAACAGAATTACGCGTCATTACATGTTGAATTATCAATGTAACAGTGTGGGCTACAAAGTTGATTGCAGTCACGAAGACTGCTGCGCGCACGGACTGGCCGCCTGCATACTGAGTCAAGACGTAGAAGCATGCGGGTAACGAGATGGCGGCTTGTATGTAAGGCAGTGTGAACACTTTGAAAATCTTGGTTCTGGCAAGTTTCCTGAAAGGTATCGTGGCTTCTTCATCGAGTTTCTCAACGCCAAATATGACTGACGAGTAGAACTGCGAGATTAGAACGACAAAAGCGTCGACGGCCAGCAGAAGAAGAACGGGTGTGGCTTCATTGAAGTGCACGTTCAGAATTGTTAGCAGCGATTGAGGCAAGGATAACGTGATTGTCGCCATTGGGATTGCAAACATTAGAACTGTCTTGAGTGTTGAGGTCACGTCTTCAAGGTTGTCCTTGGTTAGAAGCCTTGGGTACAGCGCATATGACAGAAACAGAGAGTAGCCGATTATGCTTGCGTATGTGGCTGCTGCTTGATAGTTCGCTCTTGCTGCTTGCCCCCCGTAAAGGAACAGCAGGATGATTGTGGATGCTGCCAGCTGATTTCCAACGGCAAAGTAGATGTTGAGAGTTGAGTATTTGAGCCATTCCCTTGCGTAAGTCCACTGAATTTTCTGCTTCAGCTCTTTCATGGTAAGTTTCAGATAATACAGTACCTGAACTGCGGTTGCCATTATGAGGCTTAGAAGTGCTCCCAAGAACAATTGCTGGAGCCTGGCGATAAGCAAATATGCCAGAACGATCTTGCAGCTTTCTTCTACGAGGAGGCCGTAGCCGATAGCTTGAGGTCTCTTTGCTCTCAGGATGGACTCCAATGTCGCGATCAGGTACACGTTGATGATTTGCGCAGATGCAATGATGTACATGAGCACGTACGTCCCACTAATGTTGAATGCAGCTGTCACGAAGGGTGTCAACGAAATATAGACAAACGTGAAAATCAGAGAGAAAGCTAGGTTTGCCAGAAACCCTGTTTTGGCTGCTCCCTGCCTTCGATGAGCAACGTACCGCATTGTCCAAAATGGAAACACGCCACTTAAAAGGAGAAAATAGCCTGTCAGGTCGAAGATGTTGGCCCACGTACCATACTCTTGTTTTGTCATGTTTCTCGTGAGCAGAAGTGTGAAGATGAGGCCCGTTGCCAAGCTGAGGATTTGAGCTGCGAAAATTATGAAGCCAGAATAGTGAAGCCTTATCTCGTCTTTTTCCAATTGTGCTCACGTTCGTCTGTCAAGTGCATGATCTCAGCAGACCTAGAATGTCAAGCAACACTCCGAATTCCTTTTATGACGCCGCCCACGCGTCCAAGGTTGTTTACCACAATTCTCACGCGGTAAGAACTCTTGACTAGCCTCGCCATTTGTTTCGATAAGAAGCTTGGTCTGCGGGCAAACCGGTAGAAGCCGTCATGTACCATCTGCCTTATTTCCCTGTAGGGCACTGCGGTTGGATATATCTCTGAGACCCCGATTCCCGTCTCCCAATAATCGCCACCCTTCAGAATACCCTTAGCTTCGAGTTCATTCCAAATGTCCGTTCCGGGAAAAACGCCTAATATGTTGAACTGCGGCAGATCTATCGGAATTCTGCTCGCAAACTCAATCGTGTTCCGGATTTCTTCTCTCGTCTCATCAGGCGCGCCCACTATGAAAGACCCGACTATCACGTCTGCTCCCGCCCTTCTGGCAGTTCGCACAGCGGTTTTGGATTGCTCAGGCGTTATGCGCTTGTTGTAGTAGTCTAGGATTCTTTGATTAGCGCTTTCGATGCCGAAGTAGAGGATTCTGCAGCCTGCTTTAGCGGTTTCCCAGAACATCTGGTAAGAGGCATTGTCAACTCTTCCCTCGCAGATCCACTCCATATCCAACTTCTCTTTTCTCATCTCTCTGCAAAGCTTGATCACGTTTTTTGGGTTGGCAGTGAAGCTATCGTCAACGAAAACAAACTGCTCATATCCTTCGGATGCAAGAAAGCACAGTTCTTCCAGAGTGTTCTTCACGGATCTAGGTCTCCATCTGTTACGAGCAAACTGCGTACAACAACAAAAACGGCACCGGTAAACACAACCCCGCGAAGAAACGAGGCTGGTGAACTTTCTCGGCGCAACGTTCGCTCCAGCAATCACAGAGTGATAGGTTTCATCAATCAACGAGCGGTCTGGAAAGGGAAGACAGTCCAAGTCTTGTATCAGAGGCCTGTCACCCGTCGAAGCTACATTGCTTCCGTCCCTGAAGCTGATTCCAAGAACGTCCTTAAGTCTCCCTCTGTTTTCGAAGCAACCTGCCAAATCGGCGACTGTTTGCTCTCCTTCTCCACGCACAATGATGTCAACAGAAGGATATTTCCTCAGAATTCTTTCAGGATTGAACGTGGCATAGTAGTTCCCGAACACTATGGTAACGTTAGGATTCTCCTTCTTGACCTCATTGCTGATCAACGCGGCTGTACGGCCTGAGGTTGCAAAAGTTGAAAAACCAAGAACATCAGGGTTCTCAGCCCTAATCCAGCTAACCGTTTCCCGCATAGTGAGACCTTTCGCCGCCTGATCCAGAACAGAAACCTCAACTCCTTTCTCCTTCAGAACCGCTGCCAAGTACAAGACGCCTAGAGGGGGCCAAGCGCCAACAGCTTTCTTCCCTTCACGCTCATCTAGACCCGCGTTCGGCCCAGCATTGACGAAGGAAAACTTCATACGTTAACCTAGTCTCCACTCAAACTCAGTTGAAAACACTATTATTTCTTTCCATAATCAGCGCTTTGTGCAATACGTGAGGAGGAGTGCCGGTGCCCTGTCGGCTAAGCCACTAAACATCAAGCCATTATGCCGTGCTCGGCAAGGGTCGCTTTCCCAAATTGACCTGAAGAGTCATTGTCTCGTTGTTTCTCACTATCGTTACGTTGATTGTTTGGCCCGGCAAAGTGTACTCTTCAAGATAAGTTAGAAGATCGTCTACACTCATAATTCTTGTCCCGTTAATCGCCACAATGACGTCTCCGCCAATTGTGACCACGCTTCCGGCGATTAGGGCTTGGCTTGTTCCTCCATGCAGACCTGTTTCGCTTGAGGCACTCGCAATCAGCCACCCATAGGTTACACTCGTGCCTATCGTTTTTGCGATTTCATAGGTCATATCTGTTCCCGTTGCTCCTAGCCAAGGATGCAGATCATACGAGCCGTTCGCCACTAGAGATTCGATCTCCCGCAATATTGCATCAGATGGAATCGCGAAACCAAGTCCTTCCGAATTGCTCACGATTGCGGTGGTTATGCCAACGACCTGACCTTCATAGTTCAGGAGCGGCCCCCCTGAGTTGCCGGGATTTATTGGAGTGCTCGTCTGTATAATGCTAGCTATCGGATATCCACTCGTTGTCTGCTCAGTGATAGTTCTGCCAAGCGCGCTCACTATACCAGTCGTCATCGATCCAGCTAGCCCATAAGGACTACCTACAGCGACTACTGGATCACCGACTTCCAAAGTCGATGAAACAACAATCTCCAGAGGCTTCAATTCTGTCACCGGAGCATCTGTTGAAAGCACTGCCAGATCCTCATAAGGATCTGAACCCAGCACTCTTGCCCCGTACCCGTTTCCATCTGCAAAAGTCACAGTGATGTTAATCGTGTCTTGCACCACATGGTAATTCGTAATCACCACCTCTTGTTCAAGGAAGTCGTAGACAAATCCTGAACCTTGGACTTGAGAATAGTATGGACGACCGAAAATGTCGTGCTTCACTATTTGCCCTCGAATGACAACGACGGAATCCTTCACCTGCAAATACAATTGGGAAAGCGACGCGTTTTCACCGAAGATATACGTGATGTTTTGATAGGGGTTGCCAGTCAACTGGTTCTGCAAATCATCAACCCTTCCTTGAATAGCCGAATAACCAGTAAGATAACCCAACGATGCCGCTGCGAAAAGGCTAACGATGATAATTGCTGCTATGAAAACTGTGGAAAGGCGCGTAATCCTAGATCCGTGAGCTGCCTCCAATCACGATTCCTCCTAGGGTTTCAGCATTTTCTCGCTTCAGCGCACGCAAATCACTGTCCCTGATCTTCAGATCGAGGGTGACTAGCGCGTCAGCTGTGATTTTCCCAAACATACCGATTTCCTCCAAGCTTGTAGTTTCAACTTTTGCTTTCATGAACAACCCTCATCGATTATCACAATCTTTTCTTGCAACTGGGGCATCTCTTGTCATCGGGCTGAATCTTGTTCCCACAGTATGGGCACATGAGCTTCTTCTTTGTTAGGTGAAGCCCTTGCTTTTCCTTCGTGATTCTTCCATCCTGCAAAAGGAGCATTCTCTCGGTGTGTGAAGCTACATGACTATCATGCGTCACCATTATGATCGTGGTTCCTCGATTAATGTTCAGGTTTCCGAGCAGTCTGACAATTTCATACTTATTTTCCGTGTCCAAGTTACCCGTAGGTTCATCAGCAAGAATTATGGCTGGATCATTTGCCAAGGCCCGAGCAATCGCAACCCTTTGCTGCTCGCCAGCGCTCAGCCGCTGCGGCCTATGCTCTTCTCTTCCCGTCAACCCCACTAATTGCAGCAGTTCGCGACCCCGCTTTCTTCTTTCACTCTTGGATTTCTTTGTGTTTTCCATAGGCAGCTCCACGTTTTCAATGGCGCTTAGGTAGGGCAATAAGTTAAAAGTCTGGAAGATGAACCCGATCTTGTTCCTTCTTATCTTGCAGAGCTCCTTCTCAGGTAGTTTTGCTACGTCAACGCCGTCTAGGATCACTTTCCCGCCTGTGGGCTTGTCAAGGCAGCCCAAGACGTTCAGCATTGTTGTCTTGCCCGAACCAGAAGGCCCCATTATTGCAACGAACTCGCCCTTGTTCACTTGAAGACTCAGGTCGGACAGAGCTTGAACCTTGCGTTTGCCCATAACGAAGGTTTTAGACGCATGCTCCGTTCTGAGAATCACGTCGGCCGCCTTGGGCATGTCCTCTGTTTTAAGAACAGGCTCACTCATACCTCATTGCCTCTGCAGGTCTTGTTCTTGACGCTCTCCAAGCTGGGTACAAACTGCCAACGGCGCCGAGTAAGACAGCAGCACCGAATGCGATCAACATGAGCTCCGGGGTCAAAGAAGCTGAAGCAGCGGTTGACCCAGTTTGGGCAGTTTGCCCAGAATTGAACTGAAAACGATTTGATGAGCCAAACAGGTTTATACTAGGAAGCAGAAGCCCTGTTAGAACTGGCGCTCCGATGTACCCTATGCCGATGCCGACTACGCCAGCCACCAAACTTAACAGAATCCCTTCGAGCATGAACTGACTCATGACATTCCAGTTACTGAATCCTAACGCCTTGAGTGTACCAATCTCCTTGGTTCTTTCCCGCACCGTATACAGCATGACAAACAAGACGATCAAGCTTGTAGCAACAACTGCCACGATAATCTCTTGAGTCGCGATCGACTGGGTCTGGCTCAGAGTGGATTCAGCGTTCGCTAGAGTCTCACTATACGTCGTCTGCATGTTCTGAAGCTCAGTTAGACGGTCTTTGTAAGTCGTGACGGTAAGGTCTGAGTATGCTGCTGCTATCGCAGTAGCTATCCCATCCACGCCCGAAGTGTTCTCTGCATATACGTCAAGCCTGCTTGCGTTTCCTGCATTACTGGTTACGACTTGGGCATCAGTGATGTTCATATACACCGTTCTTGTCTCGGAGAAAACTTGACCTTGACCTCCTTCGCTTGTTTGGTTGAAAATTCCTACAACCAAGAAGGATACGCCGTTGATGTCCACGCTTCCACCAACTCCTACTCCGAAGTATTCTGTGAGGTTTGAGCTCATGACAACAACCCCGCTGTCTCCTTCACGCAGATTTCTCCCACCGGCTGTTATGTTGGTCGGCAGTATGGAGTAGTCCTCGATGAAGGAGGAATTCAGGCAAACGCCCGTAATCGTATAAAGGGGTCTGGAAATCGTGAAGCTTCTTCCACCAGGTCCAGTGATTGTCTCTGAAGTTGTCTCATTGGAGGATGTCTGAAGAAAGGGCACAACGTCTTTGATACCTTCAATAGAAGCGATATCTTCAACCTCGGTCTCGTTCATGAAAACTGCTTGTTCGGATCCGCCTGGCGGCTGGCCGAATGGCATTCCTGATGAATTTCCTGATGGCATTCCTGAGAACTGGCCTCGCCCAGATGAAGTTGAAACTTCTATCAGTGTTGATGTCTTGTTGATCTCTTCTTGCGTGGTTGTAATAGTACTGTTGAAGCGTTCAGTCAGGCTCTGAGTGGATGTCTGGTTTGCGACTATGCCTGATGGAATAGAAACCATGATTGCCATGGAGAAGCCTAAGGCAACAATTACCAATAGCGTCCTCATTTTCCTTCTCGACATGTTCCTGAATGCCCTTGTCAAAGCACCCAAATGGTCCACCCTTTTGAAGGTGTAAGAAAGAGACAGCCAAAAAGGGATGGGGAAAAAGTGGCTATTGTAATGCCCCCAACCGATGATGGGCTTATCTTTCTTGAGTCTATTGCTACCATCTTCCTTTTTGGTTGTCTGGTTTCTTCGACGACAGCTAGCTATTAAACTGTTTTTCAGAATTGGACCCAATTCTGGCCCTAACGCAACCATTACCAAGCTCATTTCGCAGCTCTCGCGTTGCCCAGGATAGACTGAACCCAAAGACTCTCAGCATTGCCCAAAACCACGCCTACATTACACATCGGTCATTTACCTGTGGAAACGCTATTTTTTGCATGTAGCTTTGAAAAAAAGATGGTTCTTGTCAGAGCATGATTTAAGCACTTTACGCTCAATACACCTGCACTTGCCGGGGAAATAGACCACCGTTCCCCCTAGAGGCGGTACGATCTCAATGGCGCCCCATAGGCAGCTTTAGTGGTCGTGATCAGAATGGCAGCGTCTCGATAGACATGCGAACAGAACTATTCACGACCGAAGCAACGCGTCTCCTCAGGAAACCGAAGACCACTTCTTGCGAGCTCCTCTTAACGCCATTCGAAAGAGCATTCAGGAACAAGCTTCTCCGCGAGAAGAAAGACAAGAGTTGCGTAAACAACTCATCATTATTTCTTGTCGAGCTGGCTGGAAGGAATCATTTTCCACGCAAATAACTTGGTTTCTCTGCCGTTTTTCATCCGTTCTCTGAAAGGCTCTCTACTCCATAGAGCTTAAGGATGGATGGAAAATCCTTGGCAGAGCGTAGGAGAATCATGATTCTGAGCACGTGAGCAGCGTCTTGCACAGCACTCGCAACTTCCTCGCTAGCTGTTCGAACAACGCGTTTCGCGCGTTCTCCGAAACGAAGGTGACAAGGAGTGACTCGCTTCCTTGTCGCAGCCGACAACGAGATTGAAGTTTTACTTATTTCCATTTTTATCATCTTCCTTCTTGGTTGCCTTTTCTATTCTCCTTGGTCCCGTCAAGGTCCAGAGCAGTTGGATGGAGAAAGGAAAGAATGGGGAAGGAAAAATGACTCCAACTTCTCTGGGCCTTCACGAGTCTTTTCTCGGGGAATAGGGTGTTGCAGACTTGTTCTCGACCTCCGAATATTCAAGAACTGCAATTTCATTAAAAACCGTTTTTCAGAATTACACCCAATTCTATCCCTAATTTGACATTAGTTCCCACAAGACCTGGCGATAAGAACTTAAGGGCACATTTATTATCTTGGTTCAAATAGATTTAACGAAAAACTCCTTAATGTGTGCGGAGCGATGGGAGATGTCTGTTAATGCGCGTCCGTTCAAGTATTTACTTGGATGGCTGATTGCGGGCACAAGAGGCGGTGTTAGTCGCGCCAAAATCATCCAAGCCCTAAACGAGACTCCGCAGAATGCAAACCAGTTGGCAAACCATCTTGGGATGGATTATAGGACAATAAGGCATCATATTGAAGTGCTTGAGAAAAACAGAATTATCACATCCGCCGGAGAAGGATATGGCATAACATACTTCTTGTCTCCAGCGATGGAGGAGAACTATGCTCTATTCGAGGAGATTCTGAAGAAAATCTGGAAAAAGTAGAAAAAGGGGGAAGTGTAGATGAAGAGTCGTATGAATAAAGACGAGAAATATTGGCTAATAGTCGGAACATTGATAGTGGTAGCTGTCCTAGCAACACTCTGGGCTACATCCACTTCTTGGTTTCCACGTCATCCCTGGGATCATCCTCCGCCACGCTCAGACATCCTCGGTGATGTAGAGCTTTTCTATACTGTTGGAACAGTAGTTTCTACGGTAAACTTGACACTTTCAATCTTCCTATTGTTCATATATATTGGGATATACCGGAAGACGCGGTCAGAGTTCACAATAGGACTAGTAATATTCTCGGGCGTCTTTCTTCTCAATGCTCTTGCTTCTAACCCACTGGTCATCAAGGCCTTCGGCTTTTGGCCAGCTGGCCTAGGACCATTTGCTATGTTGTCAGACCTATTTACGCTCGCTGCACTAGCAGTGTTACTATATCTCAGCGTCAAATACTAGGAAGAAGAGTTTGGATTCGTCTGGAAATGATGTGCTTTCCAATCCGAGGTCACGCATTGAAAGCTTGTCAGACTTAATGTTCGGACTCGCGCTATCATTGAGCGCCTGTTCACTCCTCAGTAGATCACCAAAACAGTTAACCGAAATCACAAATGTGACACAGTTGCATTCGCCTACAATTTGAATTCATGCCAATTTGCTCGACGTCTGAAAGAGATAGGCTATTCCCTTTATGCTATTCTGTTCCCTAATATTCCAATTCCTTCTATCTCTATTCTTACAACATCGCCTTTGTTGAGGAATTTGGGTTTAGGTTTGAAGGCGAACCCGACGCCTGCAGGAGTTCCCGTGGAGATGATGTCGCAGGGTTCCAACGTCATCACACGGCTTATGTGATGTATTATGTCATAAACGTTGAAAACCATGTTCTTGGTTGAAGACTTCTGCCGAAGCTCCTCATTTACCCAAGTGCATATAGACAAATCAGACGTGTCTCGAAGCTGGTTCTCCGTGACTATGCAAGGTCCCATTGGAGCGAAAGTGTCAAAGCTTTTTCCCCTAGTCCATTGCTTGTCCTTGAACTGAATGTCCCGCGCTGAAACATCGTTAAGAATAGTGTACCCAAAAATGCAGGATCTAGCATCCGCGGCTGACACGTTCTTGACTCTTTTTCCTACCACAATGGCCAGCTCTGCTTCATAGTCAAGCTGACTGACAAAACCGGGCTTGATTATTTCCTCATTCGGACCAACTATTGCCGTGGCCGGCTTCATAAAAATAACAGGCTCATCTGGCACGACGGCATTCTGTTCTGCAGCATGGTCGCGATAATTCAAGCCCAAACAAACAATCTTTCGGGGAGACTTTATCGGCGCCAGCAGAGAAACACTTTCAACCGAACATGAAGAGCGTTGAATGTCATGCTTTGAGGCCCTCTTCAAAAGCCTGTCCAGTTTTTGAATCTGGCCTGTTCCCAGCTCTACAAACTCTTCAAGACTCGGGGGAAGACCCAGTTTCGAGTTTTTCGCAAAGCTACGCAAACACACTATTTGGTCGTCACTCATGACTCCGTAGCTTTCTCTTCTATCGTTGCGAAAGCGAACCAGCTTCAAGGAGGTCTCTCTTTAGTCTCTGACAACGCCTACCGTTGCCACTGAAATGCTTGCTTCATCAAGCTCATGAATGAAGGGGTTGATGCCTACGGAGTCGCTTGCAATGTGCCCAGTAACAATCAGGTTGCCCATGTTTTCAGCTCTCAGTTTTTCCAAGTCGCCGGGACTAACGTGTATGTAGATGACTGTTCGAATACCATGCTCAAAATAGGCTTTTGCAATCTCATAGCCACCATTGGTGCCAGCTCCATGAGATACGGCAACTTTTCCCGCATGGTCATCAGCCTTCCCCAATCGGATTTCAATCTTTGTCAGGGCCTTCTTGAACTCGGGGAGCTCATATAAGGCGTTAACGATGTCTCTTACCTTGGAATTCTTGGTGGTCTTGCTGTTTATTTTCTCGTTCATAATTCTTCGCCCTATCTCATCAAGTGGAGTGTGGATGTTCATGTAAGGAATCTTCATCAACCGCGCGACGTCAACTGCTTGATCGTAGTTGCGAGCGTGTCCTTCGACCTCCAGCTGCTCCAGCTTTCTACTGACGACTTTCTTCGCCTTAGCTCTCGGTATCCCAGCGTCAACCATTTGCTGAATATGCCTTTTGAAAACATTATGGAAATCTAAAGCTGCCGTGCCGCCTATGGGGTGATGGGCAATCACCGCGTCAAAGTGCAGTTGTTTAGCGAGCAAGAGCTCTGGAACTCCAGCGTCTATGCCGAACAAAACCTTCTTGAGGTTCCTGCCATTCACGTAGATTGCAGTGTCTTCAGGCACTTTCCTTAATCTGGCAAGCTTTAGAGCCAAATTCATAATCTGTTCAGTGTCCATAGAATCCCTCCACGAGATCATTGCAGTAGCGTATGACCACTATTTCTTGTCGTAAGCTTTTAAATGCTAATGCTTTGCACGCAGAAAACATGCTATAGTGCTGGAAGGATCAAGGTCTTTAAACAAGAATTTTGGCATGGATTGAAGTTTCATGTTTACTCGAGGGCAATGATGTTCTTCTTGCGGCACATGTCCTTGAGTATCTTTGGCCACACCGTAACGCTGACTTCACCGAGGTGTGCTTTCTTGAGTATCGCCATCTGAGTGCGCGACTGTCCGATGCCGCCGCCGATGCTAAGCGGAATCTCCTTCTTGGCGATGGCTTGATGGTATGGGTACTTCAGGAAGTTGAGCTGACCAGTCAGCTCCAGCTGCTTCTTAAGCGTCTCGGCATTCACGCGTATACCCATTGATGACAATTCGTGACGACGCTTCGTCACATGATTCCAAACGAGAATGTCACCATTGAGACCGTGCATCGGCTTGCCGTCTTTGGATCTTGTCTCCGTGACCCAGTCGTCATAGTCCGCTGCCCTCATTTCATGGGGGTAGCCATCTTTAAGCGTCCACCCGATTCCGTAAATGAAAACCCCTGGATACTCCTGCAGAATCTTTGTCTCACGCTGCTTACGTGGAAGACGAGGATACTTGTCAAGTATGTCTTCGGCATGAATGAATTCGAGCTTGTCGGGGAGGTCGGGATACTTGTCCGCCTTAAGCTGTGGAAAGAGGCTCTGCACGTGCTTCTCAGCGCCCTTGATGACCTTCCAGATCTTCTCAACGGTTTCAGTCAGATACTTGAGATTACGTTCTTTTTCAGTTATCGCCTTTTCCCAGTCCCATTGATCCACGTATGCGCTGTGATCGTGGTCGAGAAAGTAGTCCTTGCGAACGGCACGCATGTCAGTGCATAAGCCTTCACCTGACTTCATCCCGAACTCTTTCAGGGCCATCCGCTTCCATTTAGTCGCCGCTTGGACTACCTGAGCGTCGATCGGGTGTTTGTTGTAATCGTTGGAAATGTGAAATTGGATAGGCGTACGCGAGCCATCGCGGTCTAAAAGGTCGTTCACGCCACTCTCAACGTCTACGATGAGCGGAACCTGCACCATTATCAAATTAAGTTCTTTGCACAGGTGCTCCTCAACATAGTTCTTCACAGCGTAGATCGCTAGCTGAGTGTCTCTTGGGCTCAAAACAGAGTGATAGTCTCTTGGAAGGATCGTCTCCAGTTCTTCATAGTTGCCAATGCCTGGGCCTGCAAGATCCGCTTTTTTGTCTCCTGACATATATGACACATCAACTCCCATCCCATAATCCATAATATAAGTTTTTGGTGAAAGACCACAAGGACATCTCGTATACTAGTGTTTGTGTGTCAAATCATCGAAAAAGCAGCATCGTTCTCCTGCCATAAAGGGTCAAAGAGCTATTGATTTTGACTTAGTGCTCTCCGCAATGCTTCAATAACGTTTTGCTTCCCCATCGCAAGCAAGTAAGGACCTAGTTTTGGCCCTTGGGAAGCCCCCAACAAGATGGCGTACAAGGTCTTAAAAAAGTTGCCCGGCTGCACACCATTCTTCTTAGCGGCGTTGAAAATGGCATTTTGCAGCTTGCCAGCATCCTCTTCAATTTTCAGAACGTCAATCAACTCCGCTATGGCTACCTTTTCCTTGTCAGTAATGCTAACTGTTGTCTCTTTTATCTCCTCAAAATCTTTGATCCAGTTAGACGCAAACCCAACTCGCTTCCTCAAATCCTCATCTAGCATTTGGTCTTTCGACAAGTAGCCATACCCTTGAAGCTTTTCAGCTATGAAAACCAATTCATTCCCGCTAGGAGCCATCTTAGCTAGAAAGGTCAATAGATTATAGGGTACGTGAACAGTGGTTTTCTTAGGCGGCTTCAGAGACCACACGTACTCGTACAGGCCCTTAATCTTGGTAAGCTCTCTGCTGTCCTTGGCTGACTTGCGCCCAAAGTAAACGTCCTCCAAATAGTCCAACTCGTTCATGTAGGAAGGAATGTCGCTAACATCCAAGGTTCGCGTGCCCACGAACCTCTTCAACATCAGAAGCAACAGCGATTGCGGAGAACCGTAACGGAACCAGATCTGTGGCGTGAAAACGTTTCCAGTGGACTTCGAAATCTTCCTGCCACTCTTGTCAAGGAACATCTCATACTTGGCATGAGCAGGTGGTTCATGACAGAGTATCTCTCGGCAGATTCTATCATTTATCCGCACCGAATCAGCTATGTCCTTGCCATAAGCCTCAAACCTGATGTCAAGAGCTTTCCATCTCGCAGCAAACTCACCCTTCCAAGTCAGCTTGCCCTCACCTTTAGTGACATCGGCTTCACCCTTGAAGCCGCAGCCCTCAATCCACTTGCCCTTGATCTCCATGCCTTCACAAGCATACAGAACCTTGTCCTCATCATGCAAAAACTCTGAGGCCTTAGTAGTGTACAATCGCCCACAGCTGCCGCAAACCGCAAAGTACGGCAGTACCTCAGTGTAACGTTCTTGCCCAACCTCTTCCTTAACGATTTCCCCAACCTTCTTCGCGTTCAGCAGCAGGGTTCTAATCTCTTTGTTTAAGACACCGTTGTCATAAGCTTCCTTCGCAGACATGTAACAATACTCAATACCACACTTGTCCAACGCGTCCAGTAGCAACGAACTCATGTGCCTACCATAACTCTCATGACAACCATAGGGATCAGGAATGCTCGTAACTGGAAACCCCAAATACTTCTCCAACGAGCTAGGCAGGCCAGCTGGAACCTTGCGCAAGCCGTCCTTGTCATCACAGTAAGCAACAAGCTCCGAACGATAACCCTGCTCCCGCAAAGCCAATGTAACCGCGTAAGACCGGACCGCGTCTCCCAAACTACCGATATGAGGAAAGCCAGAAGCTCCAAGACCCATCTCAGTCCTGACCAAATCCAAGCTTCTGCCAATCTTACGCTCTCTTTCAATGATTCTTGCGGCCATCTTGTCGTACCACGTGCCGTGACCAATCGTTTTCTCACTCATACCGTGAACCATCTGCAACAATCATTACTTCGGAACAGAATAAAAAGTGTTTAGAAATAAAGGAGGAAGCTACTTTCGTTTCAAAGCCGCTGCAATCGCCAGAGCGGCCAAAGCTAGCAAAACTATCGCCAAGGAATAGTACCATCCGTAGCAATATATGAACCATGCTCCGCCAATTGCTACTAGAAGCAAACCCCATGAAAGCGTGCTGAAGGGTCCTCGTTCATATTTTTGAGGCGAAGAATGCCGCATGCCAGCTAGAACTGCAAGCCAACAGCCTGATAGAGCAATTATAAGGGGCAGTAGCATTGTCCAATCCTTTATGATTTGCAACGGCTGATAAAGAAGTATGCTGATCACTACGATTATAAGGAAAACCCCGATGGAAATTAGGCCCCTCTTTCCTGTATCAGCCATCGCTCATTCTCCTTAGCTACACTTTTGCGCCGCACTCTGGACAGAACTTTGAAGACGCAGGAATAGTCTTCCCACATTTTGAGCAGGTTATCGTACCGCTTGAAGGTGGAGTCAGCGTTGTTCCGCATTCAGAACAGAATTTAGACGTTGCAGGAATCCTCGCGCCACATTTGGGACAGATGACTAGAGCAGCTGCTGGCGCCTGAGCCGGACCTGTAGGGGTCATTATTTGCGGTATCAACACCATGCCCGTGCCAAATCCAGCACCTGACGATTTGCCTAGCGATTCAGCTGCTTTCTTGACCGTTTCCATTCGCAACACTTCTTCAGGCGCAGTCTTTCCCGTCCTAAGCCAGAACAATCGTTCACGGTATTCAGGTGTAGTGTCAATTCCTTCAAACTTCAAATCTGTCAGTTCTAGGCCGATCCGCTTGAAGTAGTCCATGATGGCGTTTTTGACAACCACTGAAGTTTCGTCAAGCCTTGTGAAAACCGAAAGCAAATCATAGTGTGAAAGCTCATCAATCATCTTCTCATTCAAGAAGCCCCGCAAGTAATTGTTGACGTCTCCAGTGGAGTAGGCGTTCTGTCCACCGACCACCTCGTTAACGAACAACTGTGGACTCTCAACCTTGAACCAGAATGTGCCGAAAACCTTCAACGGGGCAAGTTCGGTTGTCTGGGCTTGGGTTCCGTATTTTCCTGCGAAAACCTTGGTTGCGATGAAAATCACTGCGGCTTTGAAAGGTTTCTCCTTGTAACCCGCAATCCGTGAGAGCAAGCCAGTCACCAACGGCAGATTCAGCGTGGTTAACACGTGTCTTCCAGCATTGAACACGTCGTAGGCCTTGCCATCTCTGAAGAAAACGGCCACTTCGTACTCGTGTACTATTAGCTGAGCACCCCACGTTATCTCTTCGTCAGGGTATCTCCATACGATATCTTCGGCACCAGGATTCTTCCACTCTATAACTTGTGGCATTTCAATTCACTCCCAAGATCACTTCTTGTCTCTTATCAAAAGCTTCCTCGAAATCCTCTAAGGCATCAGAAAGAGATTGAACACGTTCCTTCGCCTTATCGAACTTTTGCTTCATAGCTTCCGACTTGAATGCTGAAACCTCATCAGCCAATTTGTCCACGCTGGCAATCAGCTGATTGTCAAAATCAATCATCCTATCAAGCGCTTCTTCCTCAATTTTAACGACGTCAAAGAAACCTGCATACCCGTAGGAAGCATGATTCACCTTCTCACTGACACGATCAAACCTTGCAACAAGTCGATCCATGTCAGTCAAAACCTCAAATGAACGGCGATCAGACAACTTCTGAAAAACAGTTTTAAGGTCATTCCTAGCCTGCGATATTCTCTGGTATAGATGGTTTCGAATAAGCCTGTCAGATTCTCTTCGCAACTCCTTCTCCTTGTAACCGCGAAAACCAGGTAGCGCCGCAACTATTCGCTCGGAAAGCCTCATCTGCTTTTTGGCCTTGCCATAAACATCTTTATTCTCGCTCATGAATCATTACCTCATCTTATTTTTTCGATTCACACATGAAATAGATGTTGCTTTTAAAGTTTCTCAAAGCACGCCAAACCCAGACGAAGGAATATCGCCTTTGATCACCATGCCAGATGCCCCATCCACTAACAACTGGTAGAGCTTGCCCTTGTACTCAAACTTCACAAACCAAATTGGCGCATGTAAATAAACAATTTGCTTCACGTTGATGCTTGTATTCATCTCTATGATCTTATCAACATCCTCTTGCGCTAGGTAACGATGATGCTGATCAATCTGTTGCCTGGCAAACTCCACGGCATCATCCTTGTCGATCTCACTGTTCAAAACCTTCGCAAACCCTTCAATCTTTCTGAAATCAAATGGAATCTTGCCCGCCAGTGGCACATCGTACTCCTTTGTCGGAAACTCGGTTGCTTTCCTCGCCAACACCAGCCAATCATATTCTTTCTCAATCTTCCCTTCCTTGACGACGGCAGGAGCTATGCGCTCGAAAATCCCCTTGTAGCTGCTTTTTGCTTCAACGGACACAACCCAAAAAGGCAAATAAACCAAGTTTTTCTCCATGATTTTCGACTTCTTAGCCAAGTCTGACGGTTTAAGAAAACCAGTACGCATCCAATCTATGATAGGCGCGTCCACAGACGCTAGGTCATACCGGTTCAGCAATATGGAATGCTCAAATGTGAATGGTTGCCCCGTCTCTATGACAATGGTGTAACCACAGTACTTGCATGTGGCCAATATTTCGCCTGGCTTGAATGATATTGGCGCACCGCAATGCGAACAGTGTATCTCGTCAACGACAGCCATGTTTTCTATGCCTTCGACTTCGCTCTTTTCAATATTTCTCTCGCCACGATTACACCTGACGCTGAAGCCTGAATCAGTCCCCTCGTGACGCCGGCGCCATCACCAGCAGTAAACATGTCATGGATTCTGGTTTCTAGACAATTACTCAGTTCAAGTCTTGAAGAATAGAACTTCACTTCAACACCGTACAATAAGGTGTCTCTGGAGTGTATGCCTGGAGCTATCGTATCCAATGCCTGAAGCATCTCCCTTATGTCAGCGAGATACCGGTAAGGCAGAACAAAGCTCAGGTCGCCTGGTGTAGCATTCTTCAAAGTGGGGGTCACCACGCTTCTATTGATCCTTTCAGGTGTTGATCGTCTACCTGACTCCAGGTCACCCAAACGCTGTATTATAACGCCTCCACCGAGAAGGTTCGAAAGCCGCGCGATGTATTTTCCATAGGCTATAGGTTCTTTGAATGGTTCCGTGAAAGACGTGCTAACCAAAATGGCGAAGTTCGTGTTCTCCGTCTTCCTTTCTGCATAGCTTTGACCGTTAACAGTCAGAACTCCATCGTATGATTCTGTTATGACCTGGCCGTAAGGTGCAACACAGAAAGTTCGAACCTGATCGTCAAAAGACCTGGAATAATAGATGAGTTTAGGCTCATAAAGAACATTTGTCAACTCCTCCATAACAGATGACAAAACTTCAACCCTGATTCCAATATCAACTGGGTTGTTGAGAGTCTTCAATCCAAGAGTCTGAGCTTCTGTTTGAAGCCATTCAGCCCCACTTCTGCCAGGCGCCACGATAACATATTTCGCGCGGAGCCTCTCGCCATCGACGGTCTCGACGCCTTCAACCACGTGATTCTTCACCGTGAGCCCTTTGACATCGGTCTTTGGTCTGAACTCAACTTTGCCGTTTAGTTCCTGCCGCATTTTGCGAAGAGTTTGAGCACACCAATCCGTTCCCATGTGCCGAATTTCTTGGCGAATAAGCTTAAGACCAGCAAGCGCGGCCTTCCGTTCAATTTCATCAATTCTCTCTACGTTCGTACCGTAGGTGTGTTCAGTTGCCCCGAACCTACGATAGACGCTGTCAGCATATTTTACGAGCTGTTCAAGTTCCTTGGTTGAAACATACTGGTTCAGCCAACCACCTACGTCAGTAGACAACGTGAGCTTACCATCACTGAAAGCCCCAGCACCACCCCATCCTGACAAAACTGTGCACGGGTCACAATGTACACATTCAAAGCCGCGGCTTGATGGACATTTGCGCTGGTTTATGTCCTGTCCCCGATCCAACATAAGAACCTTAAGATTATTCTTTTGCGTGAGCTCAAGAGCCGAAAAGATCCCTGCTGGTCCCGCACCGACAATTATCACGTCATACTTCAAAGGGCTTATCCCCTGAAACCCAGAGCTAGATGTAACAACTAGCATATATTTCTAGCGAGCATGCTGATGGTGAAAACTCCAGCGGTTACTTTCCCCTTATAGGTACGAGACATAGAAACATCAGGGTCGTTTTCCCCGTGTTCTTGAACTGGTGCAACTCGTTAGGAGCAACAAAAACAACGTTACCAGGCACAATTCTCTCTTCTCCACGCTCTCCGACTACCACACCTTTGCCTTTCAAGACAAAAGCCTCATGCTCCCAAGGATGAGTATGCAAGGGACTGTTGCCTTCAGGCTCCATCTCAAAAAGTCTCATGGCAAAGCTCGGCGCACCCATTTCTTTCGTAATAAGCCAACGCACCTTCAACTTTGATGCACCCTCATCCGCGTCCTTCGCTTCAACATTCGTATATGGAAATACTCGCATTCCGTTCACCCTTCTCAAACTAATGACAGCGAGCAACTATTCTCTGTTCTCTCTTAATAATTGTAGCTACCCTCACAGGCAATTCTTGCATATCCCCAAGTGCTGCAAAAGACGAGAAAACCTTCTCTCTCGAATTGAAAAACTAGTCCTTTATTGCTTCTATGACGCTCATAACGTTCCACAGTTTCACTCTAGTGTACTGCGGCATGTTAGGATCCTGCAAAATCTCATCCAGAAGAGATATCGCGTTTGAAGCATTAACCGCAGGAGTGTATTCAGTACCCTGTAAAGCACCAATGGAGTCTTTTGCAGCTCTCCTAATGTTTCTCGGCGTTGTATTGTCCTCAGAAACCTGAGAAAGAACAGAAATCGCCTGCTTTATCCTCTCTTCATATTCCTCCATCTTCTTCTTCCTAACCATAACTATCACCGTGAAACTTGCGCGGTAACGTTGTTATATGAGATCTCGTACCTATTTACTTTGGGGCTTAATAATGTCGCGCACAGAATCCGAAGATGGACACGTCAAACGTATGGCTGACCTACTACGGCAAGGCTCAGCCCTCACAGAGCTAGCTTGCCCTGCCTGCGCTTCCCCACTTTTCAGACTGAGAAATGGAGATCTGTGGTGCGCAAAATGCGAAAAGAGAGTCATAGTCGTGAAAGAAGATGAGGACGTTGAAAAAGTGACGAGATCTATGACTTTAGAAAAGCTTGAGGCGACGTTACTGACGAAGGTTCAGGAAATACAGGACAAAATGCAGCACACGGAGAACCCAGAAGAAATGCAAAAGCTGGGCATAACCCTTTCAGGTTTGCTGGACAACATTGAAAGAACAAGGAAAGCGAAAAAAGTCTAGATGGAAAACAGAGAATGCTCGGATTCTACGAGAATTTCCCCGAAACCATCCATGGAATAGCACGTGTTGCCGTTTCATTCTCAACAAAGAGACTGCAGCAAATGCTCATAGCGACGTTCCAGAAACTGAACTCTAAGACGTACAGCATTGAAACTCTAGCAGCTCCTTCCATACGTAAATGCACAGTTGATTTCGAGTTCGGAATAGCCGAAGGCAAAGGTTTCAACTACATCGACAATGAGGAAACTGCTAAGACGCTACAAGCAATGCAAAAAAAGCCTTTTGGAATCATGGACTTTTTTTGCGCCTTACGCTATCACAAAACACAAGGAAAAGAAAGCTCCCCATTGAGGTTTGATTATTTCATGGTGCGTCTAGCATTCAATGAAGGCTTAATGGAGATGCGAATTTCCCATGAAAAAGGACCACGACATGTCGAACCTGAAGACGTCATACGCCTCATCATTAATGAGGTTAATCAAGCTTGCAAGAAGAAAACACTAAGAATACTTGATCTTGCTTAGCAGGCCCGCTCGAAGAACGCCAGAACCATTCTCAAGAGTTCTTCTCCAACTTTCTCTTTCGACGCATTCCCATCTACCAGCGTGAGTTCCCCGCTTTCAACAAATCGCATGTAAACCTCCCGAACCCTGCGCTGCGTTTCAAGATTCTCCATGACCGATTTTCTCGGTTTCAACCTTTGAACAACCGTTTCTGGATGCACGTCAATGAATACTGCAAGATCAGGTTTCATAGCATGCTTGTTTATTTGCCTGATCCAATTCAGGTCAACTCCTGCCGCTCCTTGATAAGCTAGAGACGAGTACAGGTAGCGGTCTGAGATGACAAGTTCGCCTCTATTCAGAGCTGGCATAATCTCTTTCTCCACATGTTCAGATCGGTCAGCTGCAAACAGCAAAGCTTCAATGACGCTTGAACCCCGTTGCTCAACATCCAGACAATACTCTTTGATGAATTGCCCAACGTTTCCTTGACTCGGTTCAGCCGTGTAGACCGCGTTGTATCCGACTTTCAACCTGTTCACTAGCAACTTTGCCTGCGTTGTCTTGCCGCAACCGTCCAACCCCTCAACACAAATGAAGAAGCCTTTTCCCTTCATAGGATTCGTCCCTCAAGATGTCAGACGTTAGACATTATAAGAGCAAAGACGCATTAATAACTATCCAAAAATCTGAGGAAACCTTCAATGTCCAAAAACTACTGGGGCGAAATAAAAGACCCCGTACATGGCTACGTCTACATAACCGAACAAGAAAAGGAAGTCATAGACTCGTACCCTGTACAGAGATTGCATAGACTCCGACAGCTTGCAGGATCAGAGTACGTGTATCCGGGAGCCAACCACACCCGTTTTGAGCATTCAATAGGCGTCATGTACTTAGCAAGCAGAGTCGTCGAGAATTCAGGTATCTCACAATACATAAGCGAAGACGAAGCTAAACTCGTCAAAATCGCAGGTTTGCTTCACGATGTTGGGCACGGACCCTTCTCGCATGTATTTGAGCACCTGCTCGACAGGGAACTTGGCAAGACCCATGAAGACTTGACGACGTGGATAATTGAAAACAGTGAATTGAAAGAAATACTGAGAAGAAATGGATATCACCCAGAAGAAGTGGGAAAGCTAGCAGTCGGAAGGCTCCACAGACCAAAGAAAGCCTTCTTGGACCAAATAATAAGCAGCGCAGTCGATGTGGACAAACAAGACTTCATAGTCAGAGACACACACCACACTGGCGCAGAGTACGGGTTCGTAGACATTTTCAGATTAATCCACGCACTAGACGTGTTGGGTGGAAACTTGGCTGTCGACTTGGGTGCACTGTCAGCACTTGAATCCCTCATAATTGCCCGGATGGAATCGTTCAGAAGCATATACTTTCACAGGGTTGGAAGAGCGGCTCAAATAATGTTGGCCATGGCAATGGAAAAAGCAAATGGCGAACTCGGATTCACCCGATTCAAGACACCTGATGAATATATGGCCATGGATGATTACACGGTTTGGACGGCTCTGAAGAATTGTAAGAAGTCGAACGCGATAATTAGAGACCTTGAAAGAAGAAGATTACTGAAATGCGCATATGAAAGAACCTTCTACGAAAAAGACACCATGGTTTCAAACATTTTCGGCCGCGAAACTCACAGAACACAACTCCAAACGGACATTGCAGATAAAGCAGGGATTGCGGCGGAAGAAGTGATAATTGACGTTCCCACAGTGCCTTCTGTTCCCTATCACCATTCAGCCCTTTTGGAACCCATGGAAATCCCAGCCTTTTACAAAGCACAGAGCGGGGAGAAAATCCCGCAACGTCTGAGCGAAATTTCAAAGATCTTCGAAACGCTCAGAGGCTTCATAAACATTCTTCGAGTCTACACAAAAGAAGAAAACCGTGAGAAAGTCAGCCGCGCGGCATCAAAGATCCTTGGTGAAGTCCCAGCAACTGCAAAAATATCCTACTAGAGAGCACGACAATGCCGAACAGAACCTTGAAAGGCCGAGTAGTCGTTGAAGGACACTGCAAAGCCAGAGCACTGGTTTCCGCGAAACCAATAAGCTTTCTTGGAGGAATAGATCCAGCAACTGGCAAAATAATCGAAAAAGATCATGACCTATGTGGAGAAAGCGTGAAAGGCAAGATCTTGTGCTTTCCACACGGCCACGGTTCAACGGTTGGCAGCTACGTCTTATACTCCTTGTCCAAACGGCGTTTGGCGCCGAAGGCCATAATCAACCAAACAGCTGACCCTGTCGTGGTCGTCGGAGCAATAATAGCGAACATCCCAATGATGGACCAAGTGGACATCAGCGAGATCAAGACAGGCGATTTGATTGAAGTTGATGGACGGGAAGGCGTTGTAAGAATTGTAGTAAAGGGAGAGGGTTAGGCGTCCATGTATCTGACAAAGGAAGAAGAGCGAATCTACGATGGCGAACGCGGCTGGACAAACCAGATGTGCATGAGGATCCTCGTTCGTCTAGGCGAACTCTTCAACGCCGCAAAGCTGGTTCGGATAAGCTCTGCCCATGTCTCAGGAGTCTCATACAAGACCTTGGGAGATGCGCCAGCAGAGTTTCTGGAAGCGTTAGCTAACGCAGGTGGAAATGTAAAAGTCAGAGCTACTTTGAACCCGCAGAGCCTCGACACTGAATATTTGGGCAGAAAATTGGAGCAAAGCCTACGAGAGAAGCAATCAAATATACTGAAGCAATTCGAAAGAATGGGGTTCACTGAATCTCTGACGTGCACCCCCTACTATTTGAAGAAACCGAAACGTGATTCGCATCTGGCTTGGGCAGAATCATCAGCCGTGGTTTATACGAATTCTGTCATTGGTGCATGGACAAACCGTGAAGGCGGACCAAGCGCCCTCGCCGCGGCAATAATCGGTAAAACTCCAGACTATGGAATTCACAAGCCTGAAAACCGGCAGCCAAAAGCCTTGGTGACCGTAGATACAGCGTTGAAGAACCCAACAGAATTTGGTGCGCTTGGAATCTATCTTGGCAGACTGTTGAGAGACGGGATTCCAGCTATTCAAGGCTTGGAAAACACTTCTGAGGGTTGCTTAAAGCAGTTGAGCGCGGCGCTGGCCTCAACGGGCATGGTTAACATGTTCCACTTCAAAAGGAAGTCGCAAGCAAAAACGGAAAGATTGGAGAAGATATGTGTGGAAACCAGAGACATCAAAAACACTGTTGAAAGTCTTTCAACCCGAGAAGTATCCAAGCCTGATCTTGTATTCATCGGATGCCCCCACTGTTCACTTGGCGAGATTAAGAAGATTGCATTGCTCATGAAGGATAAGAAAGTCAACAAGGAGACAGAGTTCTGGGTGTGCACTTCGCATTACATTAAAGAGAAAGCAGGAGAATACGTCGCCCAGATAGAGAAGAATGGTGGACACGTGCTTGCAGGCGTCTGTACAATAGTGTCGTGGACTGAAAAGCTTGGGATAAGAACAATAATGACGAACTCCGCGAAAACAGCTTACTACGCGCCAACAATGAACAAAGCAGAAGTCACGTTCAGACCGCTAAAGGAATGCTTGACCACGGCGCTCAGAGGATAACCTTTATTCGAATGAAGAAATATTCTGCATGGTGCACCGGGCTTCAGGGCTCCGGTAGTATAGCCCGGTCAAGTATTCCGGCCTTTCGAGTCGGAGACCCGGGTCCAAATCCCGGCCGGAGCACCACACTTCTAGTTCGGTTCTCTCGCATATTTTTCTTAAGGGTACAAGCTCAATGCCCACGAACCGGAAAGACATCTACGAATATGACAAGATTTTCAGAAGGACTTTGGAACGCCTAGAGTTGGAACGCAACATCTGCGACGAGAACAAACAGAACATCCGAAAGTTCGTTGAGCATCTGTTTGCCAGGAACATTAGCAAGCCCAGAATAATCAAATATATCAACCATCTGGTCGTACTTGCTAGGATTGCTGGTAAACCCTTCCAGCAGCTCGGAAAAGAGGACATGGAAAGGCTTGTAACCCAAATAAACGTCACGGAGTACACGGAGCATACAAAACGCGATTACAAAATTATCTTGAAGAGATTCTACCAGTGGCTAAGAGGCTGCAACGAAGACGAACATGAATATCCGAGTGAAGTGAAGTGGATAAAGACGAGACTTCAGACGAAAAGGCTGCTGCCAGAAGCTCTCCTTACCATGCAAGAGATAAAGACGCTCGTTGAGGCTACTGAGAACCTGAGAGATAGAGCGCTCATTCTCACCCACTACGAGTCAGGGTGCAGAATAGGCGAAACTCTATCACTTCGGATAGTTAACGTAGGGTTCGACCAGTATGGGGCAGTGCTCATCGTAGACGGTAAGACTGGCCCTAGGCGAGTCAGGGTGATAGCTGCAGCGCCAGCACTAGCTTCGTGGCTCAGCATTCACCCCCTTAGAGCCGACCCTAATGCGCCATTGTGGGTTGGCATTGGCACAGTTGGCAGAAACGAATCTCTCCACTATAACGCGGTGAGAGCGGTTCTCAGGAGACTTGGCAAGAAAACAGGACTAAAAAAGAGGCTGTACACACATCTTCTAAGACATACTAGGGCCACAGAATTAGCCTCAATCCTCACTGAAGCCCAGATGAAAGAATTACTCGGCTGGGTTCAGGGATCAGATATGCCCTCTGTTTACGTCCATCTCTCCGGCAGGGATGTGGATAGTGCACTTCTTAAGGCGCATGGACTAACATCGAACCAAGAGGAGAAGGCAAGGATAGAACTCACATCAACTGTGTGCCCTAGATGCAAACAGAAAGCAGGCCCTGAAGCCCAGTTCTGCCCCAGCTGTGGTATGATCCTAGACCTGAAGGCCGCGATGAGACTAGAAGACGAAAGAACTAAAGCAGATCAAATAATGGACATGCTAATGAAAGATGAGGATGTTAGGAAACTCCTTACAAGGAAGGTTTACGAGCTTTATGGCTCCTCTCAGCATTCTTCCACATCTTAAGCAACTCGCTAGCCCAGTAAGGCAAAAGACTGTGACCTTTCTTTTTCTCAGTTTTGGCGGATGTACTGTGGCTCTTCAACTGGCACTCACCTAAAGAAAAATACGTTAGGCAATATGTGACTGCTGGCCCCGCTTTTTGTTGTGACATAGGGTTCTGCAGTCTGAAAGGAGCTATGGAACCCAAAGAACAAGAACCCAGATTATCAGCTTGCAGGTCCTGTTACCTCTCCGTCGAGTTTGCGTGGCTGTTTACTTTCGTCGGATGGAACAATCTTAAGAAACTTCCTCATGAAGTGAATAGGGTCATCTCGCGCCAAATTCTCGAAAAGCTTCGGATGATCTCTGTAAGCTGGGGAATTTGATTCGTAGTGTCCGCAATTCCAACATATCTGTTCTATCCACTCGCCAACAATATAGCGACTTATTGGAGACTGGCATTCAGGGCACAGTTCTATTATTTGAACCGCCTCTTGCTGGTGGCAATCCGCAAATCCATTCCACAATTTCCTCTACGAGATTGTTCACTTTGTCCAATCCTTCTGCTAGTTCTCTTATTTTCACTCAAGTATGGGAGAACTAAGGACCATAAGATATAAATTCACCAAGAATTGAATTGGGTGGTGTTTATCCGAGACAGGATTTGATGCAGATGTCCGACGTTGAGAAAACTCTGGTTTTTGGAAGGTGCTATGGGGCAATCTCACGCGCAGTGGATTGGATCGCTACAGAATTCCCGAAAGGAGAGGTGAGGAGAAAGCGTTACGTAAATGATTTTTTGGGAAATTCCTGCGTCATGTCAGTACTTTCAATCGTGTTTGGAAACGGATACGATGGCCTCAGCAGAGAACTCTTGAAATTCAGAGGAAACGATTGCCAGACATCAATTGGCAATTTCATAAACTCTTTTCAGCCTCCCTCGGAGTTTCCGGCATATGTTAACATTTACTTGGATGTTTTGAACGACCCCAAGTCGAGAGACAAACTAATCAACCATGTATACGAGGAGATAGTTGCCGGTTGCAATCACTGTCAGAACAAATATGAATGCCTTTACGCTTTTGCCGAGTTCCTGACTTTCTTAGATCCTCGAAACAACGTATCTAAGGACAACTACAACCAGAGAATTCAAAAAGCATGTCGTGTCGAAGTGACAAGCATTATTGAGAAAAACTTTATAGACAAGAAAAATAGAACTGGATGGCCGCACAAGACGACAGAAAGAGAAGAGGTTGACCCTCACGTTACTTCCAAGATTCTCAAATTTTTTTTGTGATTGGAAGGACAGACTGCATGAGTTCAAACTGTCGAAATTCGCTCCTGAATCAGAAATCTTCAACAAGTGTCTTTCCACTGTAAAGTCTTTGCAGCAACCTGACGACCTTAATTCAAAATACGACATGATCAACGAGATCAACGTGAAGGGCGCATGGAAAGAGACACAGTGGGGTTTTGCCGACGTTTGGAGAGTGAAGGGTGCGAGTCAAATAGCGAAAACGCTATACGAGATCGAAAGACGGAAGTCGAAAGAGATAGACAAGGCAAAAGAATTCATCGAAAGGGCGTGCGACGGCAGACTGACACCGTTAGACGTTACTACTTTTTCGGATGGATACACTGCTGGTGCCACGGACGTTATTGGAACAATTGGAGTTGTTGACTTTCACTTATCAATCGGCGAAGAGTACGGGATCAGCCCTTACGACAAAGAAGTGCTGAACAGAATTCGTTGGCTCTTGGATCAACAGAGACCTGATGGAGCATGGCCAGTTTTGTCCAAGTCAATGTGGATGCAAGAGAAAGAAAAGAAAGAGTCGAAAATCTTGAAATCAAACATCTGTACTGAAGAGAAGATGAATGGTAACAATCTTAGCTACCGTAACACTGTTCTCATGATTCAAACATTGGATAGTTTCCTCAACAAGTCACTCACAAAGATCAAATTCTCCTGAGAGGGCTTGTCGTTGTCGGCCAACGAATTCCTTTTGTCAATGGTTGTTGATTTGCTACCGGTTGCTACGGAAATAGTAGTCTGGTCAGTCCTTCGTTTTCGGAACATTCTGACTGATGCGTGGAATTTTGACAATAAGACGGCGGAAAGGGTGAACATTTTCAACTCTACAATCCTTTTTGCCTTGACCCTGATGACCTCAGGATTGCGCACCATCCAAGGATGGGGTTGGGTCTTGATTGTAGTTGCATTTTTTGTTGTATTGTCGGCTGTTCCTTTCGCGTTCTATGATTACAAACACAAACCTAGATACAGATGGCTAATAATGGCTTTTGTTGTGGTAATCGTCGTACTGAACAGAGTAAGTCAAAACTGGCAGGACATTCTAGGTTTTCTGCAAGGCTTGTTCTAGGTCATTGATTATGTCCTGTGGATCCTCTATCCCCACTGAAAGGCGTACTAGGCTATCTGTTATATGAGCCCTGATGCGCTCTTCTCGTGGTACCAATGCATGAGTCATTGATGCTGGGTGTTCGATCAGGGTTTCCACTGCGCCCAGACTCACAGCGAGTTGACACAACTTGACTGAATTGAGAAGCTTTCTTCCGGCTTCAATTCCTCCTTTGAGTTCAAAGGAAACCAGACCGCCAAATCCTGACATCTGTTTCCTTGCAAGGTCATGCTGAGGATGTGATTTCAGGCCTGGATAGTATACCTTCTCAACTTTCTTGTTTGATTTCAAGAAACTCGCGATCCTCATGGCGTTCTCCTGATGACGTTCCATTCTCAGTGGCAGAGTTTTGATCCCTCTAAGAGTCAGCCAAGCTTCAAACGGACCAAGCGTGGGTCCAGTGTTCTTCAGCACTTTGTCCATTAGACCCAGTATTTGAGCAGAACCGACAACTATGCCGCCCACGACATCACTATGTCCGCTCAAGTACTTTGTTAAACTATGAATCGATACGTCGATTCCATGCTCAATTGGTCTCTGGAAGTAAGGCGACATGAAAGTGTTGTCGACCATAGACACGACATTTCTTTTCTTTGAAAGCTTGGAGATTGCGTGAAGATCTGATAAGACCAAGGTGGGGTTGGTTGGTGTCTCTATGTACACTACACGAGTATTGTCCTTAATGGCATTCTCTACCTCTGTGGTTCTTGAAGAATCAACAAAAGTGAATTCAATACCGTACCTTGGCAGAATATCGCCAAAGAGTTTGAGTGTTCCCCCGTAAAGACAATCTGTTGCAACGACATGATCGCCTTTTTTTGTGAGAGACAGTATGGCAGCAGTTATGGCCGCCATCCCAGAAGCACAGGCTCTTGCATCTTCTGCGTTCTCTAGCGTTGCGATAGATACTTCGAGGGCTCTGATGGTAGGATTTCCCAGACGAGTATAGATGTATCCTCCTTCCTTGCCAGCGAATCGCGCCGCACCCTGCTCCGCAGTGTCAAAAGCGAAAGTGGAGGTTTCATAGATCGGAACCGTAATGGACCCTGTTGATGGATCCGGATGCTGTCCAGCATGGACTGCCTTTGTTGCGAAATCGTAATCTTTCACCTTGTTATCCAATGCGCATCAAGCTCAAGTATAGCACCCCACTATTTATTAAGTGCGCAAGTTTGTGGAACTGGGGATCAGGTTCAATATGAGGAATTGAAATTAGAACGCCTTTCAAAGTCGCAATGTCCACGTGAACTCGGCATATCCAACGGTTAAATTTTCGCAATTCTGGAGACGGATCTGGTAGGTTGAATGGAAATCCAATCGGGCATGCAACAGTAGGCCCCACATGGCCAAATGGGTCTTGCATGCTCTAGAAGAAGAGTCGTGATTCCAACTAAAATATCGCTTCTTTGCAGAGGGCGAGGTTCAGGAGTTTAGATTAGCGCCCGCAGCTCCATTCAAGTTTTTCTATCTCTGAAAGAGAGAAAGAACTGGTCCTGTGTTCTATTCCTCTTATCCAGTTATGATATGCCCTTGCCTCTATTAGCATACGGTTAGATGCTACTTTCAAAATAGGTAAGATTGATTGGTTAAATGCAAGTGCTCTCAGAGCGTTGATTATTTTCGCTGTTGTTTCAGCACTTGGGATACGCCCCTTCTTTCCTTCTTCAGACAGATAGCGGTAAACATGAGTCCGAGGGATGCCAAGGTCTTGGCTGATTCTCTCAGGGAGGCGTTTCCTCTGGCGCTTCCCATCGTGTGCATCGCATAGCATATCGAAGAGTCTTAGCTTCTCTTCTGGTGTAAGATGCAAGCACAGAGCCGTAAAATCAACCGCCTTTTCCATCATAGTCGCCTATACCCAAGGGGTACAAACTGCCTTAAAAAGCGGTCGCTCTGGCAAAAAGCAACCCCTTTCAGCATCTTAAATTGCGCTACATTTTTCTGGTGAGAGGAATACAAATGGTCAAATACGAAATAAAGTCGAACCCAACCGGCCAGTACTACCTTCCAAAAGAGGTCAGAGAAGAACTAGGACCAAAGCTATCCCTGATCTGTAACTGCAAAGCCGCCATTATCTTCTCTCCGAACGAGCCCATAGAGATCATTCTCGAATCGATTAACATAATCACTCAAGACCTGAAGCACAGACAAGAAATCCAAGCACGAGCGAAGGCCGAAACCACTCCAAAAGAGGGAGAGTGCAAAACATGAGCAAAAAATCCGTGATGGTATGGGCTTGGGTGGTCGGTGCAAAAGGACAATTCAACGAGAGTTATCCGACATCGACAGTTGGATTGCATATTGCGAAACGACAGTTTCGTGATAGAAAAATATGTCGAAACCACGGTTTCGCAATACATTTTTGGCATGTCTTGGGGGATTAGCGACTGGTTAATCGTTGGGAAGAGTATCTGAAAGTTTCGGAATGGGGAAGCTGTTATCCAAGTGTGAACAATCTTCTCAGGCATCTTAGATACCGAAAGATTGGCAGTGAAGATTCCCGATGTACTTATGGCAATGCCGTTTATGCCTTCAGCAAGCACACTGGCAAGTTGCCTGATGAGCTTGTAGCTTTAAAGAAAGTTGACATTGAGAAGTTGATTGAGGAGTTCTGCTATCATAAAATGGACCACGGATGGAAGAGCCCCAGAACAGCAAATACTGCCCTGTTTATGCTTAAGACCTTTTTCAAGGTCAACGGCTTCAAAGGCAACCAAAAACTCGAAGTTGAGTGTTTCCATCAGTCTGCCCGAGATAGAACAAGGCCTGAATACATACCAACCTTGGATGAAGCTCGGAGGATGGCTAACGTGGCTGGCTCTTTAAGAAATCGCGCAATTGTTTTTTCCATGGTGTCCACGGGGTTAAGAAATGGCACCGTGCGGGCACTTCTATTTGGCGAGGTGAAAGAGGAGCTTGAGAAAGGTGCTACAAATATTCTAATCAAGGTTCACAAGGGCATGAAAAGAATTGTACATTCAGCCTGCAAAGGCAACATAGAGTATTCAGTTTTCGCATCTGAGGAAGCGACTGAAGCGCTAAAACTCTACCTTAGCCATCGGCGAAGATTCGGGGAGATCCATGACGAAGAGGTGTTGTTTTGCTCTGAGCATAATCGACTTTCGCGCAAGGAACGAGTTAAGAAGCCTTTGACGGCCAGAGAATTGCAGGTTATAGTTAAGACTGAGGCGTGGAAAGCTGGCATAAAGGAATGGAAAAGCGTAGTTCCACATTGCCTCAGGAAAACCTTTGAGTCAGTTTTACGGAGCCAATTGGCTGACGGGGGGAGACTGGACCTGAAAACTCAGGAGTACTTTATGGGTCATATCCTGGGAGGAAGCATGGATACCTATTTCGACAAAACAAAGGTTGACGAACTGCGCAAAGAATACGCAAAACTCGTGTTCAAACCACAGGAACAAGCGAAAGTTGAGGTCTTAGAGTCGTTACAGAACATAGCTGAAACTATGGGCGTTGATTATGCCCGACTTGAAGAATCCAAGAAAAAGGAGTTAGGCAGAGTCCTAAACGATGCAGAGAAACTAATCATTATTCAGGAGGCTTTCAAACAAGCTGCGAGGGCATTCAGAAACCTCAGCGCCTCAGACCCTAAAACAACATTCTCTGCAAACGGGCCAGGCGAAAAGTCCTTAGACAAGCAAGACTCAACAGGAAAGACCCAATTGACCTTCGATGATGGGCGACCACGAGATGGCCTTTTTCCGCTAAAAACTTCATTATCGGAATCTGTTTCAATAATGATTTCATCACCACAACTCGACAAGCGAACCTGTACAAGTGCAACCAAGAATTATGAAGATGGATCGATCCAGTTCAGCTTGGACATGACACCACAAGAACACCCCATTAGACCTAAACAAACCTATAACAAAAGACGCCAGTCAGAATTAGAATGTAAAGGTAACTCCGATCTGTTACAATTCCTCAAACACACAGGTTAGTGCGGTTCTCAAGTATCTGTCAAATCATGGAGTAACAAATCTCCTAGTTCGGTGGCATTGAAAAATGCCTGATATAGCGCGCTAACAGAGAAACAGCAGAAAACTCCATGCTTTTGTTACAAAACACTTACAAACCTGTTACAAATCGTTTTTTTTCTCTCTGTTCACGAATTTCCAATTAACGCAACATCATTTTTGAGGAGATTTGAGTTTTGAAACTGTGACCAGTTCTCGAAGGAATGAGTTTCTTTTGATGGACAAATGATGAACTATTCCGAGAATACGGCACAAGTCCAGTATCTGTTGGCAATTGCCTAGGTTCATCAGTCGAAGTGATTGCAGACGACCTAACAATTCACAAGGTTGTGGTTTTCGGGTTCCGACTACTGAAAGCAGTCTTCACAATTTCGTAATTTTTCCTTTCTGTAAAGACTATTGCGTTGGACGATCGCCCTTCTCATGAGTTTGACCGCAAGCTCTGGGTCACAATTTCGAAATGACCCCAAAGAAAAAAAACTGTCTTCAGCAATGAAGCGATGTCTTCCAAATAACGATCTGCACACATATCCGTTTTTATACTCAATTGGTACATAGACCCAGAGTTTTGGCCTAACGTCAGGCAAATGAGCGAATTCAATTGCTTCCGCCGAAGCCCCCGCAGTTATTGAGAGAATGATTACCATATCAAGCGCTTCGATCTCCTCTATCTCTTTTGAAGCCAAGTCAGCTCCTCCCTGATAATCTTCACTAAAGATGACTTCAAAACCCTCTTTTGCCAGAAATTCCTTTAGAAGCTCTCGAAGCGGAAATAGATCGTGGTCTCGACCTGGCCCGCCCAACCAAATCGTAAGCTGATTTGCTCCTTCCTTGATTTGACGTCTCTTTTCAAGGACTTTCGGATGCATGTGTTGAAAATCCTTTTCAATTTCCTCTGACCACGTGTGTAATATTTTCTCCTTGTCCATTTGTTGCTCCCTACTGGTCAAAAATGCTGAGATATTTTGCTCCATCGCTTGTTAGCTGCAGATCTGCATCGCTTTGTTCGACGAAGCCGAAATTCTCCAGATCGCGCAAGCAGTTGTCTCTGAAGGTCTCACTTGCAGAGATTTTGAGGAATAGCTCATCTTTGCTCATGTTCCCTTTTTCGGATAACGAGATTAGGATGTGAAGTGCTAGTGGGCCACTCACAGACATCATGAGATCCCCAGACAATGTTGGTTGCATATACTTTGACTTAATTATTGTTCTCTTTGCTTGAATAGAAAGTACTTCATTCAATGGTTCACTTCTTATTAACCATACCTCCTTGACGTGCTGGCCATGTTCGTGCTTTGCTTGAAGAAGCACGTATTCATTTCCAAAGACACTATAGTGAATTGCTTCGGCTTGTCTGGAGAAGTAAAGATTGACTATCCCTTCACTTAGTAGATCGAACACATCCATATGATTAGACCATGACACGCCCTTCCAATTCTGCCTATTGCGACTAAGAATACCACGTGCGTTGCTTTCGTATTCCAGAGGCAAGTAAAATGCCATGCTGCATCGAGATTTGTATTTTTCCCACAATCTTCTACACACCTGACGGTGCAACGGATCGGAAAGTGCACGCATCTCTCCCGTTATATGCACGCACTTTCCAGGATCTTTTTCTTCTACATTACACAGCCAAGTCTCGTTAGCCTTTTCATAGATTTTGATGTTTTCACGTTCATCTGCTGGGGAATAATCAACAATCTCGATGTCCAGTTTTTCTGGGCGTTTGATGCCTGCGTCTAGAATGGTTTGTCTCAATGCTTCATGCAACTTCACAGATATTTCCTTCCTCACGATCCGGAGCTTTGTCTCTAGTATCCCATTTCAATTCTTTCCAAACCACTTCTTCTTGCTTCGGTTTGAACGAGAAACACAATGGTACGAAGTTGCCAAAATTCTTTTTGCCTCTGTTTGTGCACGCCGTGAAGATTCCAAGTTTATGATCAAGCAACTCGTTGCTGTTACTGATATCCCAAACGATTTTGTTGTCATGAAACTTTGCTACGCCGTGAGAAGTGCATATCAGATTGGAACATATCCTGATTATTCCATTCGGGTGCACCATAACCCTTTCCCCGAGCTTTGCGGGGCAATATCCATAATACTCTTGGTTCCTCCCAAATTCTTCCTTAGTTATGAAACACGTGGGAAGCCTCACATGGATCCTGTATCTTCTAGCGTCAATATGCCTTCGAATCTTCCGGTAGATCGATGGCCACTCTTCTACTGAGGGATTCAGATTTCCTGTCCACGTGTCCATTGGGACACCAATTTCAAAGAGGTCGTGGAAGTTCACGCAGTCTACATTTAGAGTTTCGGCGAATTTGATCATACGGTCCAACAGCGGATTTCCATCGTTGCCTTCCTCCAGAAGTCTCTTATGCAAACAGCATGTGATGCTTGTAGTGTAGCCCAATTTCACAGCATGCTTTATGTTCGATGTGATCTTGTTGAATGTACCGCTTCCTCTAATTGGATCATTAATCCTAGAGGAGAACCCGTCCAGGCTAAAGGCGATCTCGTCAAGTCTCTTAAAATCCCTTCTTTCAAGCAGCTCTTCTTCAAACGTTCCATTGGTGCTTATTCTGACATAATCATAGCCCACATTCTTTGCCATTCTTATTACTTCTAGCAAGTCCTTGTTACCGTGAAAAACGTCGTAGAGAGTTGGTTCTCCTCCAAGGATAGTCAATTTCAAGGCACCGCCTCGAGTATGCCCCAACTGCAAATCGCCTTATTCAATTCCTCTGGTGAGAGAGGGGCGTGGCAGAGAGATACTTGGACTCTGACTTCGCCCCGCTCATTACAAACGGCTGGATTATGCCCTTCAAACTTCGAATGGCCTCCAACGTTTGTGCCATCTGAGTTTCAAACTTTTCGATCATATCCAAAAGTAATTGAGGAAAACCCTCAATCAGGAAGAGACTACTGAGATCCTTCTTGCCGACATCGGCCCAGACGTTCGGTGATCTAATGAACGCAGGAACCAGATAGGCAACCGATTCCGCGTCTCTAACCGATTCGAGATTGTCTGGAATTGCCATCAGATATCCCTGTAGAAACCCACCAACGACTCTATCCAGCTCCTCTTTAGAGAACATGTTGTTCAGCACATCTATGACTACCCGCTTTGGAATGGATTTCGGCAGCATCCTCTCCAAGACGGAATTGGCTTCCAAGACTGCGAGCAAGTTTCTGCGGACATTTTCGATTGCAAGCGATGCGAAGAACCCTCTCCAAGTTAGACCATATATGTGGGATTCTCCTATTCTGTTTCCGACCTTTACAGCTCGTGTTCCTGCGGCTTCTATGTAACCTCCCCTTTTCAAGTCGTCAACTCTGCGGCTGATAGTCGGATAATTCTCGATTGTATTCTTCAAGACTCTAAAAATGCCATACTTTATTGCAGGACCATTCAGCGCAAGACTCTCTAGAATGAGACGATTGTTCCTGCTTTCTTTTCCTTGGAAAGCAGAGATCTTCGAAGAGGCAAGTCGGTCCAACTCCATATGCATCTCGCAACTCCTTTGTGCAATATGTGTGCATTCTCAGGAACATATGTATACCAAAGTTTATATACTTTGCCGTGTGCATAGCTCACAGTGAGGTGAAAGAATGTGTCCTGAACAAGAATCGCACATCACGATTCTGATAAACAAGAAACCATACAAAGTGACGAAAACACAGATGACAGGAAGAGAAATCAAAGAGCTTGGCGGCGGTCCTCTAGACTACTTGTTGGTGCTTGTAGTGAAGAGCCCAGACGAAGTGGCTGGCGGAGATGATCAGATCATCAACGACGATCAAACAGTAACCCTCAAATCGGGAATGCACTTCAGAATCGTTAATCCGGCGGTTTTCGGTTGAACTTGCCTCCTCAACTCTCACAAGAGCTTGAACTGCTGAAGACCGACGGTTACAGTATTGAACTATCTGAAGAAGGTGGTTCGTTCTGCGTCATCTTCAAAGACTACGGTCTGCCTGAGGGAATATGGAACAAAGAGAAGACTGATCTGATGATAATTGCCCAAAGCGTGTATCCCAACTCAAAATTGGACATGTTCTGGGTGACCCCCGGCCTAAGACTTGCAGACGGTCGAACACCTCAGGCTGGTGACGTCGAAGAAAGTCATTGTGGAAGAACATGGCAGCGCTTCAGTTGGCACGCAGAGAAATGGAACCCTGCACGAGATAACATTTCGACATACTTAGAACTGGTTAATCACAGGCTCAAGATGAGAAAATAATGAACACCGCCCGCTTTACTTCCAGCCAATTCGAATCACTGAGAAAATACCTTTTTGGTTTTCCCAGAAAAGAAGCCGCTGCGTTTGCCCTTGCAGGATTTTTCACGAACGATTGGGGATCGCATTTTACCACAAGAGAAATCATGATGCCAAAGCCCGAAGACTACGATGCTCAGACATCATACCATATGCAGGTCTCTCCAATATTCCTCAATCGCGTGATTAGTAGGGCCGAAAGGGAAAACCTAGCTGTAGTAATTTGTCATTCTCACCCTTGGGCAACCAAGAGACTGGAATACAGTAGTTCTGATGACTATGGGGAGAAAGCCTCTACCCAGACTCTCATGGACTGCTTGGACAACAAACCAGTTGGAAGTCTACTCTTTGGCACCAATGAAATACTTGGAAGAATTAGAAAAGACTCAAGCTCTGCATCTGTTCCCATTCACCAGGTCAGACTTGTGGACCGACATATCGTCTTTCATTCGACTCAAGCGGGAAAGAGAGCGGAAAAGAACCAGACGAGAGAAGGAACCTTCTCAAGGCAAATTCTGGCGTTTGGCAAGCAAGTTCAAAGGGTTCTGGAGAACCTGAAGATAGGGATAGTAGGATTGGGCGGCATCGGATCATGCATAGCTGAACAGCTGGCCCGCCTAGGGATTCGCAATTTTACACTGATTGACAGAGACACCTTCGAACTAAGCAATTTAACAAGGGTGTATGGCAGCATAGCCGGCAACGCAAGAACCCATCAAACTAAAGTGACCATAGCAAGCCGAAATATCCGGAAGATATCACCAAAAGTCAATGTTGAGAGCATCCACAAAGACGTAATTAGCCAGAAAGTCCTAGGACGACTGAAAAACTGTGACGCAATTTTCAGCTGTGTGGATAGACAAGCCCCAAGAAGTGTCATAAATGAGATATCTTACCAATACTTCATTCCAGTCATAGACCTGGGAGCTGGTCTTGACGCTCAGAATGGGAACCTTCAAGGAGGAACAATTCGCGCATCGTTGATTGGACCCTCGATGCCTTGCTTGTTTTGCCTAGATCTCTTACGTCCTGAAATCATTACTGCTGAGCTCTTGCCGCCCGAGGAGCGTCTAGCTCGTCAAAGAGAAGGGTACATCCGAGGAATACCGACGTCTGAAGCAGCATCTGTCGTCAGTTTCACAACAACTGCTGCAGGATACGCGGTCGATCTCTTTTTGGACCTTTTCTGTGGCTACATCGAAAATCCCATATCCAACTATTTCCTCGACCTCCAAACTTTCTCAACTGCACGAATCTCTTGCACATCCAAAAGTTGCTGCGTTTGCGTAGATCGCCTAGGAAGAGCGGACTATAAGCCTCTTTCGGCACCATAAGAAAGCGTGTTGAACTAATTCGGGTGCGGGTTTAGTATTTTTGCTCGATCAGAAAGCTGAGGACACTTTCAAGTTTCTTCGAGTTCTCCCGGACTATTTCGCATTCGAATACGGAACTGTGTGGGCACGGAGCATTTTTTGATAGTGCATTCTCGGTTCTGTAAACTCTTTGTTTGGTTGTTATCCGTGTAAACTTTCGTTTGGTGACCAGAAACGAGCCCATACGAACCCCTTGTGAAAAATCGGTGAATCACATCTAAGTCATTTTGAAATGCTTGAAAGCATCTTTGATGTTTTCTATTCTCTCTGGCGGACAAGGGTGACTTCTTTCTCCCAACCTGTTCCCTGCTTTCCTGACTGGAAGACCGCAAATCTCTTTGACATGAGCAATCCAGCATGTTTTCGGTGTGAAACCATACTTTTGTTTGATATAATCCTGAATTTCTTCATATGTTGCCATGATGAACACTGTTCCTACATATCAAAAAAGGATGACTAAGATTAACTCTTCTATGAAGGGAAAGAGGGTTCTGTAAAGTCTTCGGTGAAAATCTGTGATTTCTTCTCCTTGTAAAAATTCGGTGATGCCAGATTAAAGTCTTCGTTGATTAGGCTTCGTGTGAAAAACAGGTTGATGACAAATTTCTTATTCTCTGAAGATAACTTTGCTGAGTAGGTGAAGGTTTTGAAGGATGAAGAAACAAAAGGAGTTGTTCTTGTCAGATACGAAGACGGGACAGAGAAACTCTTGCCGAAAATTACTTACTTGCGAATGAAAAAAGCTGGAAGAAAAATCACTTTGCTAAAAGAAGGTTCACATTGGAGCGATTTACGGTAAAGTGGCATTCAAACTTAACATTCCCAAAAACAGTATTGCTTTACTTATTTTCTTTTGAGGCATGGTTCTGGTTCATTGTAGGGTGATGAGCCAGTTTTCTATCCATGTTACAAGTCGGGTGACAGAGTCTAGGAGTCCTTGATTTTTCTTCTGTGAATCCTATTGGGTTACAATCGTAGACCTGAGCGTTCTCAGTGGCTTGTCGTCAGAAGGAAGGCATTAGCCCTATCCGCGTTGTTGCCCATGCAAAATCAGATCGCCTATCAGTAGTAGACAAAAAAGCAAAGGCGCGCCTGACCTATCATCATTTCTTCAATCAAAAATATGGGCATCATAGAAGAAAATCATAAGGCACCTTGTACTTTTTGCCAATTTCAGCAGGAAAAATCTCGGTCCTGGATATCCTGCTGCCATATAGGCTGAGCAGCATGCAAAGAATAAGAGAAAAAGGGCACTTTGCAGGTGTAGGAACGCACGGATACGTTTCAGGCAACTCGGGACATCCAAGCAAAGGTTCATCGTGCGGTTTGGCAGTAAGCTGCACATGATGGTAGTTGTGATTTGAAGCATGTTTGCCCATCTCAAATCGGAATCCCACACTCAAAGGTTGACCTTTGCCGCCGTTGGCATATTTGGTCATCCCCACCCGCAGACTCAAAGAAGGTGGCGAAGACGCGAATTTGCAATCCAATGACAGAATCGGAATAAACTCTCTGTCCTCATCGAGTGGCGGTAAGTAAAACCGCTCAAGATGTAGGTAGCTATTTCGACTTTTCTCTACCAAAGAGTCCAATTCTCGAGACGTCAGGTGAGGTTTTGCCCAATTCATCATCTCATAGTTACTCATCGTTGTTCCATTTTTCAAATCACTACCATCGAGATCCTTCCCTTCCTCCCAATGGTATTCCGATACATTAAGCAAGTTCGTGAGCAGCTTACACATCATTTGAAAGTCCATTGTGTTGCCCGCGGTCATCGCACCACACCACTTGCGAATTGTTGAGGCTACGACTGCATTCTGGACTTAACGCGTCTCACACCAGACTTAACGCGTCTCACACCAGACTTAACGCGTCTCACACCAGACCTGACGAATTGCACTGTGGGCTCATAATTTATCCCATTGACGCGGCGCACGAATCTTCTGCGGAATGGTGAAGCAAGTTCTGCATAGAACTCTGTGCACTCTTTCTGCTTGTGGAAACTGGACGTGTCTTCGCAGAAGACGAATTTGGTTTTCTTCCTTTCCCAAGGTTCGGACACCTCTTTTATGCTCTGATTTTCAGAAAGCTTCTGCCAGAACCAAGTAGGCCTCGATAACCAATAGTCTTTCTTGAACCCATATTCTTTGATATTCGTGTGATCCAGACTCAGTCTGTCGAGTCCAACAAGACCTGTCGTCCTGTTCCATGTCTCTGTTTTTGAGGGATCACCCACCAAGAGACTCGGATATCTCGATGCCAAATGAGGGGCATCGACTAGAATGTCTTGACCGGGCAGTACTAGTCGCTCCAACCATTTTGAAATCCGTGCGGCTGCAATCCTCGCCACCAGCTCCTCATTTTTGTTTTCGTCTTTTGTTTGCAATCCCTTTCCCGATGATTCTACGAACTCTTTGAATGTCGTTTTGGCCGGATGGCGACCTAGGAATGCGCTGATGGAAGACGGAAATACTGCCTCAATGTTTTCAATACCCAATGTTTTGCATATGGGTTCCTTCAGATGATCTTCGACGTCCTTGACTCTCGTCTGAAAAAATCCAAGAAAGTCTGGCAACTGTGGCCAGTGCCAAGGCCGGAATACGGTGCGCTTTTCGCTCCATAGTCCTGGATTGTCCAGTTGTTCACTACATATGTTCAAGTCGGCAAATGATTCTGGATGCCCTTTGAGAGTTAGGTCAAAACTGGCTGGTTGCCCTCGCCGGTTGTACTGATTCATTCCTATTATTAATCCACATTTGGAAAAGCAGCGACTCAGGTAAGAAACACCCTCGCCCGTCACGAATGGGTTGAACGATTCTAAGAGATCATAGTCGACGATGAGCATCGACGCTTCATCAAGTAGAGACTCGGGCCAAGAGTCTTCTTTTTTCCGAAAGGCTCTCCGCCTCCCTTCCAGTGCTTTCATCTCCTTTTCAAAGTCATTGGGAGTTATGGGTTCTACTTCAAACCGTTTTTTCAGGAAGCTCAAAGCCTGAAGTCTGCTAGAGTATGTCGCTAGGAGCTGCACTTCATCATCATAGACCAGTATTTTCTCTCTCAACCACCTTCCCTCCACCTCAAAGAAAACGCTGTGGTGAAATCTTTCTGAGGGTTGACAAAGGAGACCTCACAGAGCGCATTGTGTGCTATCATGCGCACAATGGTGAGCCCCAAGCCCATCCCGCCATAGCCGAGAGCCTGTCTCTCAGGAGATATCTTCACTCTTCTTACGAAGGGCTCAAACAAGCTTTCTGCTTCCTTGAGATCTACACCACACCCCGTGTCTTGAACCAATATTTCAAGATTTCTGCCTTCAATTCTTGAACTCACAGCTATCAGCTTTCTGTCGGAGTCTAACATAGAATTGAAAGCATTGATGAACACATTCTGGAAAATCGCACCCCACTCAACGAGAGACGCCTTTGGAAGAAGCAGTTGATCATCTACTCCGCTGGTATCAATAGGTACACCTCTCATCAAGAATTTGACTTGATCCTTTATCTCGTCAATGGTTTTTCTTGCTGGAAATCTTTCCCTGATTTTCAAATTCTCTGCATCTCCGAAATATGCGAAGACAGCGTTGGTTCTTCTCGCTCGTTCAACCCACGACGACAATGACTCTTTCAGTTCGTCCAAAGTTTTCTGCAATCCTTCATCTTCCACTTTTACTGCGCTTATCTTCTTCACGATATCGTCGATAGTACTGAACTCCCTTCTTAGTTCATGCTGATAGGCAACCGAAGAGATGCCTACCGTTGCCAAGGGCCCGATCAGGCCAATCTTCTCCGCCGTAGCTTCTGCTTCTGTTTCAATATGATCTGTCGTTTCTTGTATGTCCTTACGAAGGTTTTGATATGTTGTCTTGGGGATATCGGATTCGTATTTGGCCAGCACTTCTTCCACTTTTTGGAATTTGGGGGCTTCCGTTTCTCTGGTCAAACTTGTCGACTTCAACGACCTTTTCTTTTCTTCCAAAGCGTAGAAATCCAAAGCCCATCGGACCATGTAGTGAAGATCTTCAAATGCATCGCTATCTTGAAGCCTGTCTCTGGTAATCAGTATCTTCAGGGCGTCTTCCTTGGAAGTGTCGACATTTACAACGCCGAAAACCCGTGACAACGTCGGTAGAAACTGCAAACCTCGGTCAATATTCCAGTTCGATGGAAGGAGTTGCGATTCGGACAATCTATGGGAATGGGCGAACTCAACACCCAACCAATCGTTCTCCGGATTTCCATAGTATGGAAGGTGGAATCCGCCATCATATACATGAACTCCTCCATATTCGTTGAAGTATTCTCTGGCTTCAACCACCTTTATGCCATGCGGCTGCTTGTACTCCAAGAGATAGATTCTGATTTCGAAATCCCCGCGCTTCAGACTCTTGTAAGGCGTGGTATAGGAAACGCTGTAAGGTTCCTCACCAACGAATTGGAGTGAAAGGGAAACGTTTCCATTGGAATTTTTCCCAACTAGTTTTGCATACCAGACGTCCAAGATAGCGTGCATCCCTTTGCTGAAAATCTTCACATAATCCTCTCTTGGGGACAGAAACTTGATCTCAAATCTCCTTGCAGGATCTTCTGTTTCCATGGGATTCCTGAACGGTGGTTGCAACCACCAAATCTCCCCGGCTAGAGCCCTTATCGCCTTGGTGTCCCACTTCTCCTTCTCTTTTAATCCAGTAAGAATAATCGTTGTTCCTTTCTCAAAACCTCTGTCGGAAGATTCGATTTCATATTCGACGGTCGCCTCAGTCAAGTTTCCAGCTTTCACCGCATCTTCCCATTCAACATGCGCTCTGAGCCTCTTGCGTATATCTTTCTCGGAAGTTGTCGAGAGATCTAATCGACCAGCTAGATACTGTACGGCCAATCTGCCTACGCCCTTTGATCCAGTCAATGGCCTATGAAGGCGCCTAGAGACTCTCTGGCGTTGCTTGTGTGTTGATCCTATTCGCATCCAGAAGTCCTTGAACTCCTCAAAATCCATACCCTGCCCCTTATCATTCACCAAAATCCGATCGTTTTCCGGGGCAAGCTCGATAATCACTTCAAGCGAGTCGGCATCGTAGCTATTCTTGACTAGCTCCGCTAGGGCTATGTAGGGTTTGCCGATCAGCCTTTCCCCGAGCTCCTTAAGTAACGCAGAATCCACTGTGAATTTGAGCGTCGGCATGGTTTGACCCCTAATCTACTTGTCAAAACTCGGATATAAGCAACCATCTATTGTACTTATGATGCCAGTAGTTCCAAACAAAACACATATGACAATTGCCAAGGTGTTGCGTTGCCAATTAGCCTAGACAGTGATTCCTTTGACTCGACTGAAGAAAAATCAAAGAAATCTGGGAAAAACTGAAGGCGAGCAGCTTCATGTGGGGCTAAAGTTCTTGGTCTAGTCGGATGAACAAATCTTCCTTGACCAGGAGACTGGAAACCACAGGTAACCGTTTGTGCAGGCTCATTCAGTCTCATTCGGCCGTACATATCTGGATAGGTATTCCCGTTTCGGTGACATCTGGGGCGCAGCCAATTAGGAAGAACGTAAATGTCATTTTCATGAAGATACTTGACTCTTTTCATGTTTTCTTCTGAAAGCCGTGAAGGCGCAAAAAGACCACTCTTTGGAGTTTCATCTTCAAGATCCCCAATAGCCCACCTGACAGAACTCTCGTTCTCAACACGGTATTTCGCTATCACGCCATGCACTGAAAGTGATTTTGAAGCAGAAGCAACCACGACGTGGCGTTTGCGTTTTTGTGGAACCCCAATAGAAGCCAAGTTGACGATGTCACTGTCGACCGTATATCCCAATTCGCGTATCTCTTTGATTGACTTCTGAACTGCTCCTTCCCTTCCGTGTATCACTGTTGCCACATTTTCTATCAGGACATGTTCTGGCCTAACAAGCTCCACGAATCTTGCAACCCTTTCATACAAAGCATTTCTGTCATCCTTCAGCCTTGTGTGATTGTTCAGACTTGAATACCCTTGGCACGGTGGTCCTGCCAACGTTATTCTCACGTCCTTCACGTCTCTTAAGAAATCCTGTTCATTGACTGTAGGCTCTGATCCGAAAGAGCCATCAAGAGCTTTACTGATGTCAAGAGTGTACGTTTTACTGCCTGGAAAGTTCTGCTCATAAACTTTGATGGCAACTGGGTCGTTGTCCACAGCCGCGATTGGGATGAAGCGTTTCCCTATTGCTCTGGCAGCCTCCATAGCACCCAAAGAAAGACCGCCGCAACTACAGAATAGGTCAACCCCGCGCACGCAGTCTGAGCTTTTTGGCTGTGGGAATCTCCTCCGTTTTCTTAGGAAGGCGTAGTAGAATGCCGATCGAGCATCCTCGCACAAGTCTGTGGTTCGTCTCAAGATTCCGGTGGAAACACGCTTACCGTTTGCCAGACTGACTGTCCGAAAAACGAATTTGCCTTCTTTGGAATAATTATACTCTTCTGATATTCCTTTGCCAGACTCTGGAGTTTTCTGATTGTTGGGTGACTTATAAGGCTGTAAAAAGCTTTGAATCGTTTCCTTTAATCTTTTTTCGTCCTCCAGTTGGCATCCCCAGATGATAAATACGGAATATTTGAGTTTCTCAAGATTGTCAATTTTCAGTTTGTCCCTTCGGCGATTATCAGAGAATTTTCTTCTCCAAAAAGCTTGGTTACTTCTTGGAATTTTCCATCGGTCGCAGCCCTCATGTGCATGCCAGAAGCAGCCGTGGACAAGAATCGCCCATTTAGCCTCCCGGTTCACGAGATCGGGACTTCCAGGCAGATCTTTCGCATTGGTTTCATAATCAAACCCCAAATCAGAAATCATTTTTCTAACAGCAAGTTCCATGGAGGTTCCTGATTGTCTCACACTCGCCATCAAGCGAGATCTCGCTGGCGTGGTCATGATCCTAGGTTTCCTCGGCAATTTTGCCTACCTCCTGTTCATTTTAAAAACCAACAATGAACTGCACACCGAAGCCAAAACCAATCAAGCCTTTTTAAGAATTAGTTTTTGTTCATCTGCATATAACTCCACGACATCTCCCACTTTCCAGTTTAAAGCGTTCAGAATCTCTGGCGGTATGGCAATCGCAGCTGACCCACCGCTTTGTCTAAGTGTGCGTCTGAATCTGACTACAACCATAATCTTGTCACTACTTTGAACTGATATGAAGTAATATTTAAATAAGACTAGTGTGTAGTGATAATGTAGAGAAAAAGTAGTGTTGAAATAGCATGCAAGACACCCGTGTCGTGGAAAAGCAGAAACAAGAGCTTCTGGCGAAAATGAGAATCGTGGGAGAGAAATACGGGTGGGTGCAAGGCGGTCGGCCGCTAACAGTGACATTGACCAAGACTCTGAGTTCTTATGTCTGTGAAAGGCGGATTAGACACTTGCTAGAGAACGCCGATTTCAAAGAAAGTCAGAGATTTGACCCATACTACCGGCAAAAGAGCGAGTTCGCCACTATTAGGATTCTTGAACACATTAAGACAAGAGTAACTGCCAATGGCTTGGATGCTGTGATTCTAACAGAGGCGCCCAGTGACTTCGGGAGATACGATGTGGTCGTCACTCAAGGCTACCCATGCAAGGTCTATGCGAACAGCGAGGAAAGAGTCAGGATAGAGGTGAAGGCGAGCCTGGGACTTGACCTTGAACAACTTGAACGTTATCTGTGGGATCCATCTCCTTTAATCCTAGCGAGGGTAATAACGAGGCACGTAGCAAAGATTGAACCCCTAAAACTACAATCGTATGTGCTGTTCTCGCTGAGAGAGCTTAACGCAAAAGCAGAACGTCTACTTTCCAGCAAGTTCTACACCATACCAGGAACAACTTGCACCGCATGCCATGACAATAGTTGCCCCCACAACCGAAGTAAAAGCAGAAACCCTGTGAACGTGTTGACCATGCCTGACAGCGAGTTCGCAGAAGACCTGAAGTCATTCTTCCTGAATCTAAGTTACGTAGCAGAAAAGACCGCAAACCTGGTAGTCGAAGAACTAGAAAGCGTTATGCCAAGCCAAAATAACGGCGTACATTCCCTGTCAACCATAGTTGGGTGAACTGGTCATGAACAGCGTTTTGGTCCAGGAGTTGGAAGAGATCGGGGGATTGCGAGTTCAGAGTGCTTCTAACAATCTCACGCCGACTAAAGTGGATAAGCGACTGGAGCATCATAAGTTTCTACGAGTGAAAGGGTGGAGAAGCAGTTACCGCTCCGTCAACAATTTATTGCTGCACTTAATGCGGAAGAGTAAGAGCGAGGGTTCCAAGAGGCTTTATCTCTGGCATCTGTACAAATTCTGCCAATATACTAACAAAAAACCGAATCAGCTTGTAGCATTGAGACGTAACCAGGCAGAAAAGCTTGCACAAGAGTATGCCGACAGTTTCAGGAACACTTCGCCAAGGTATTCCAACTTGGCAGTAGCCATTCTGAAAACTTTTTTCGTTGCGAACGGTTTCAAACATGCAAAATCATTGGAGTTGGAGACGTATCATGCGCCACCACGCTTTAGGGTTTCTCCAGAATACATCCCAACTAAGTCAGAAGTTTATGGCATGGCCGACTCAGCCTGCTCACTCAGAGATAGGGCTATAATTCTAACACTATTCAGCGCTGGCTTGCGAAACTCGACTCTCAGAGCAATTCGCTACAAAGACGTTGCCGACGAGTTGGAGAAAGATTACTCAAACATAACGATACCCGTGTATCCTGAAATGAAAGACCTCGAACCAAACGCCTGCAAAGGAGGAATACCCTACTACACCTTCACTTGTGATGAGGCAACTCAAGCTCTAAAACTCTATGTAATGCAGAGAGAGGATAAATATGGCAGCATTGAAGGTTCCGAACTTCTGTTCTGCTCAGAATACAACCAGATTCACAAAGATGATCGAAAGAAGAAACCCCTCACTTCAAGGGAGATTCAAATTATCGTAAAATCAGCAGCTAAGAGGGCTGGAATAAGCGAGTGGGAAGCCGTTCATCCGCATTGCATGCGAAAAGCGTGCGAAACTGTTCTTCACAGCCAGCTAATCGACGGCGGTAACTTGGATGTCAAGACTCAGGAGTTCTTCATGGGGCATGTGTTGCCAGGAAGCCAAGATCCATACTTTGACCGCTCAAAAGTGGAAAGGATGCGAACCCAATATTCAAGGTTAAAGTTCGGAAGGGCAACTGTGGAAAACAAATTCAAGGTTCTCAAAGCTGCGATCGCCAGAGCCTTCGAGGACACGGGGATAGATCCTGAACAGGTGATCGAAGAATACGTCAAGCTGAAAAGTAGCCCCAAAACTGATCATCCGAATATTCCTCCAAAGACTAATTCTGATCTAATCATTAGGGGAGGGAACTGAACTTGAAGTCCAAATCTCGGCCGGAGCACTATCCCACACTTGCACATTTTCATAAAGACTCATATACGGGCTGCTTCTATCGAATAGTCTCTAAAACCTAGGCGATAAGAAATGACTGAAGACTTGTTTTCAAATTATGAGAAACTGATGGAAAAGACGAAGGAGATTGCCATCTTCAACTCAGCTCAAGCAGTACTCAATTGGGACACAGAAACGATGATGCCGCCAAAAGCAATCGGACTGAGAAGTCAGCAACTTGCTCTACTCAGCGGAATGCAACACAAGATGGAGACCAACCCAGAGATAGGAGCCCTACTGGAGAAAATTGAACGACACTCGAACTACGAAAAATTAAGCGCAATTCAGAAACGCAACATCTACTTGATCAGGAAAAACTATGACGAACAGACAAAGCTTCCAGAAGAACTCGTTATGGAGATTGCGAAACAGCGCACTATCGCAGTAAATGTTTGGAAGAAGGCTAAAGCGGCCAAAAACTTTTCCATGTTCAGACCTGAACTGGAAAAAAACATTGAACTTGCAAAAAAAGCCGCAGAAATCCTGATGAAGGTAAAGAAAACCAAAACACCGTACGACGCGCTGATAGATATATTCGAGCCCAAAATGACCGCTGAAGAAATCACAAAGGTTTTCGACGAACTTAGGGAAGGCCTAGTTACTCTAATAAAGAAATGTGAAACATCACCAAAGCAACCAGACGTGAGTTTTCTCAAGCGAAGAATCCCAATAGATGTTCAACGCAAAATCGCCGTTGCCCTCGCCGAAACTGTTCTCTATGATGTTACCTCGAAGAATTCTGGCGGCAGAATAGACGAAACAGAACACCCATTCACGAACGGCTACTACGACGACGTACGAATAACAACCCACTACTTTGAAGACATGTTTGCTTCATCCGTATTCTCAGTGTTGCACGAGGCTGGACACGCGATCTACGAGCAAGATCTAAATCCAGATTGGATGTATCAACCAATCGGAACAGGATGCTCTTCAGGATTCCACGAGTCACAGTCACGCTTTGTCGAAAACATCATAGGAAGATCAAGAGAATTCTGGACATACTTCCTACCGAAACTGAAGGAACTCGCTGGAAAAGCGATTTCAGACGTTACCCCAGACAAGTTTGTCCACGCCATCAACCAAGTAAAGCCCTCAAAGATTCGAGTGGAAGCCGACGAAGTAACCTACGGCCTCCACATAATCATAAGATTCAACATAGAAAGAGACCTGTTCGCAGGCAAGATAACAGCAAAGGAACTGCCAGAAATATGGAACCAAAGCTACAAGAAGTATCTGGGCATAAAGATTGAGAACGACTCTGAAGGCGTGATGCAGGACACACACTGGGCCAGCGGATACTACGGCTATTTCCCAAGCTACGCTCTAGGCAACGTTTACACTGGCCAACTGTTGGCATCGATGGAGAAGGACACGCCAGATTGGCGAAAACAGCTTGAGAAAGGCAACTTCAAACCAGTAAAGCAATGGCTAGCTGAGAAAGTCCACAAACAAGGAAACCTCTACGACCCGCCAGCGCTCATCAAGAGAATCACTGGAAAAGAGCTGACAGTCAAACCATATCTGAACTATCTAAACGAGAAATGCTCAAAACTCTACGACTTCTAAACCACTTTTTTTGATTCCGATACATCATTTCATAACAATCTAATAATCAACCCACGGATTACGGCCAACACTCCAGCCTTTCCCACTAACACGTCCAGCTTCCTATCAGCGAAGCGTTTTTCGCTTTTCGGAGTTCTTGCCTTTCTTCTGAGCGAGCGCGCCGCGCGCGGCCGAACAAATGAATACTTTTCGCCCTAAGAATCCGTTGTTCTAAAGGTGCCAGGAACCCGAAATCAAACTCGTACGAATGGGTTGAGTTACTCCATAACCCCGTTCTCAACTGACCCACGTCAACTGTCAGCTACAGATCTGTCTTCGGTCACATCGTCTTATGATGCATTCGCATGAGATCTGCCGACAATAGTTCCGAGGTGCAACGCGCTCCAGACACAAGATCCAATTGAAACGTCGGTCACGCCTACCACGACTGCCGAATCATATTAATTTATGAATAGCAATGCCGACAACATACGTAGTCAAATGTCAAGGAATTTACTCTCATGTCTCCCCAGTTCGGCCATTATCCGACAGTCTTATATATACGGTCGCAGTTAGGCTAGCCATGGTGAAGACATGTCGGAACATGACGTTAAGAAACCGACAAACAAAGAAGAACTAGTCGCGGTATTGATTGATGCAGCCAAGAAAAGTGTCGACATGCAAAGTCAAGCAAGAGGAAGACCGACAGTTTCTGGCACAGCAGAGGTTCTGAACATACACAGAGACACACTCTACACATGGCTCAAGGAGTTTAATGTCGACTTCAAGGAAATTGTAGACAAAACTGTGCCTACGATATATGAGAGAAATGTCGGATTTCCTGAAAAAACCTACTTGATTGGCGAAGCTCTTGTCGGAGAAGGAAACGAAGTCGCCCACATTGACCTCCTCATGGGAGACAAAAATGGTCCGGTGGGAGAAGCATTCGCCTCTGGAATGGCGAACCTGTCAGTCGGACACACACCGCTGTTGGCAGTGATAAGACCGAACCTTCCACCGAAACCCCACACACTGCTCGTGCCCAAGGTCACTGTAAAGAATTTTGAAGATGTCGGAAAAATCTTCGGGCCAGCACAAGCTGCTGTCGCCAAAGCTGTCGCTGACGCTGTGGAAGAAGAGATAGTTCCAAAAGACAAAGTTGATGACTGGGTAATAATATGCAGCGTTTTCATCCATCCACAAGCGACCGATTTCCGCAAGATATACCATTACAACTATAGTGCAACCAAGCTGGCCCTGAAAAGAGCGATGTCAAAATATCCGACACTTGAGAAAGTCTTCTACGACAAGGACAGAGCAAAACACCCGATAATGGGCTTCAAAGTACCACGACTATGGAGACCTCCGTACCTGCAGATAGCTCTTGACGCTCCAGAACTGGAAAGATCTAAGAAAATCCTTGAACAGCTTCCTGGAAGCGACAGAATAATAATAGAAGTTGGCACACCACTCATCAAGAGGTACGGAACCAAAGTCATAAACGATCTGCGGCAAGTTGCCAAGGACATCTTTGTCGTTGCAGACCTCAAGACTCTAGACGTTGGAAAGGTTGAAGTGGATCTGGCCTATGATGAGACAGCCGATGCTGTTGTAGCAGCTGGATTAGCACCCGCCGAAACACTAGACGCCTTTGTCCATGAGGCAAAGAGACTGGCAATCTACGCCATCGTGGACATGTTGAACGTGGAAGACCCAATGAAGAAGCTCAAGAGTCTCAAAGAGTTCCCAGACGTCATCATTCTGCACAGAGGAATAGATCAAGAAACTGGACGAACGCTTGGGCTAGACTTAATCCAGGAAATGCGACAGGTTTTCAAGGATAAAAAGTTCCTGGTGGCAGTGGCTGGAGGCATAATTCCAGAAACGGCAAAAGAGGCATTGCAAAAAGGAGCGAACATAATCATCGTAGGAAGGTACGTAACCCAGTCAAGAGACATTGAAAGAGCAGTGAGAGACTTCCTTGAAGCAACACCTGAAATGCGGGAAGACATCGACCTGTTCAGAGTGCACGTAGAATAGCCACAAAACCCATTTTTCCTTTTTTATGAGCAGTAGAGTGTGATCTTGAGACCCGCGCGAAATCTGAGCAAAGGGTAATGGCATGAGTTAGAAACCTGGCCAGTACCTTGTGTGAGCACTTGTGCTATGCAAAGATTTTGAAAGTCAAATACGCTATGAAGAAGATGGCGCCTGCTATTATGAACACTCCAGTGAAACCGACTGTTTGTGCTGCAATGAAGGGACTGATGAAAGAGCCGCAAGCTCCTCCAATACCTATAAGAACGTTGAACAGACCGGCTTTGCCGGATGGTATGAGTTCCATAGATAAGGAGAGCATGTAGACCAAGAACAGGGCGTATGCGAATCCCATCAATATCAAGACCGTGGTCACTAGTGTTACATTGTACAACGGGTTCTCTATGTAAGCGAATAGCACGAGCATCAATGAAAGCAAACCTCGAAATGCCACTATCCTGTCTATGTTGGTTTTTCCTGTTGACCGATTCGATAGGCGGCCAGCTAAAGTGTATCCGAGAACTGCCCCACCAGAGTTTAGGACGAATATTGCAAAGACTATGCTTGAAGACAAAGAGGCTGAGGCAGCAACTTTGGAGACAAAGATGGGCATAGGTGTGAAGAGTATACTTGTGGCCAAGGAGAACAAGACTAGCCCTGTGCAAAAAGCAGCAACGTTCTCCTTTCTCAGTCTTTCATTAACTTGTGTTCCATCAAGGAGTCTTGACGCTATAAAAACACCACGACACGCAAAATCCGTTGACCTCTCGATGTTAACCAATCTCCTTTCAAAGACGAGAAGCGGATCAGTTACCAAAAACAGAGACAGAACAAAAGCGGCTAGGTTTAGAACAGCACACAACAGCAATGTGGCGTCTGGGTGAAACCCGTATATTGAGGTCAAAAAACCCAGAACTAACCCTATAAGCCATCCAACCTCGGTGAAACCTTCATAAAACGCGAATGATTTTTCCCAGTCTTGTCGAGAATATAGCTCTGCTATAAGGACGTTCTTTGGTGGTTCATGAGCTACATGCAAAAAGGACAGTATCGCATAAAGCAAGATCAGCATATCCATTCTCGTTGCTAGAGTGAACACATAGAGCAGTAAGGTTGAAGACAGAAATGAGAGGAGAACATACCGCTTGTACCGTCTAGTCTTGTCACAAATATACCCCCACAAAAAGGATGCTGGGATCGCCAGAAATAAGGCCGCGGCAGACATCACTCCCACGTCAACCAATGACCCGCCAATCGTCAGGATATACAATGGAAGGAAAATTGACAGTAGACCGAAGCCCATTTCGTGGAAGAAGAAACCCAAACGCCACATAGCCACAGACCACTTCAAAACAGAATTAAAACCTTTACTTTCAAACCTCATCTTTCTTGAAAAGCAAAACGTATTCTCATAAATCCTTAATAGAGAGATGCCCGACTCTCATACCACTATTGGAGTGCTCATCATAAATGGCCAAATTCAAAGCCATAATCTCAGACCCAGAAGAGGGAAAATCAAAAGTGGTCGAGCTTGAAGAGGCCCGCGCAACACCGCTGATCGGCAGAAGAATAGGTGAAATAATAGATGGATCTGTTGTGGACCTACCAGGACAGAAAGTTCAGATAACGGGAGGATCAGACAAAGACGGTTTCCCAATGAGACCGAGTGTCCATGGTGGCGTCCGCCGAAGAATAATCCTAAGCGGAGGAACAGGTTACAACCCTCAACATGAAGGATTAAGAAAGCGCAAGACAATCCGTGGCAACGTGGTGACAGACGAAATCGTGCAGATAAATCTGAAAATCGTGGAGAAAACGAAGAAGCTGAAGGAAGCGAAAAAGACAAAGGAAAAGAAGGAAGAACCTGCCGAGAAAAACGTTGAGAAGGCAACTTCGACGGCAAACACTACCGCCTGATAGCGAGCTTAAGGCTTATTAACGCGCACAATTTAATGGTCTAGATAATTTGTAACTTCAACGGGAAAATGCCAGAATGAGTAGTGAAAAGAGTAAGGCTTTGCCAAGGCAACCTGAGATTAATATTGGCACCATGGGTCATGTTGATCATGGTAAGACAACATTAGTGCAAGCGCTGACTGGCTTTTGGGTTTCGCGACACAGTGAAGAACTGAAAAGAGGCATCACAATCAAGCTGGGCTATGCAGACATGTCGATCTACAAATGCCCTAACTGTGAACCGCCCAAGAACTATTCTAATCAACCTGTCTGTCCAAACTGCAATTCAAAGACGGTCTTCGTGCGAGCAGTCAGCTTCGTAGATGCTCCAGGCCATGAAGCTTTGATGGCGACAATGCTCTCGGGCGCAGCGATAATGGATGCAGCATTGCTTGTCATAGCAGCTGATGAGCCTTGCCCTCAACCGCAGACCAGAGAACACTTGGCAGCCGCTGACGCCATCGGGATAAAGAACATCGTCATCGTACAGAATAAGATTGACATCGTAGATGAAAAGCGGGCACACAAGAGCTACGATGAAATCAAGAGCTTCGTCAAGGGAACAGTTGCTGAAGACGCCCCCATAATTCCCATCTCAGCACAGCGAAAAGTGAACGTAGACATCCTCCTCCAAGCAATGGAACAATTTATGCCCACACCAAAGAGAGACGAGACAAAACCGCCATTAATGTATATCGTCCGCTCCTTTGACATCAACAAGCCAGGCACCCAAATCGAAGAACTTGAAGGCGGAATCATCGGAGGAACAATAATACAAGGGAAATTTGTAGTTGGCGACGAACTGGAAATCCGTCCAGGACCACTATCAGAAAAAGACGACAAAAACAACTACAATCCGCTGTCCAGCGAGATTGTGAGCTTGCAAGCTGGGGGAAGAGACGTGAAAGAAGCTCATTGCGGTGGTCTAGTAGGTGTCGGAACTCTCTTGGACCCGTCATGTTCAAAGGCAGATGGCTTAACTGGAAACATCGCTGGAAAGGTTGGCACGTTGCCACCAACGTCATCAGAATTGACCATGGAAACCCAGATTCTTGAACGTGCCGTAGGAACAAAAGAGTTGACTAAAATTGAGGATGTCAGCATGAATGAAACGTTGCTTTTGCATGTAGGAGCGGCAATAACAGTCGGCAAAGTTTCCTCGATAAGAAAAGGCATGGTGCTGGTGAAATTGACGCGACCCGTCTGTACACAGACTGGTTCAAGAATTGCTTTGAGCAGAAAAATAGCAGGCAGATGGAGACTCATAGGATACGGAATGATAAAATAGGCATGCTGAAACGATCCGAACCCAAGAAGAAAGAATTCCCAAAGTTGATCCTTGACTCGAACGCTTTGTTTGTCCCACTGCAATTCAAGCTTGACATTTTTGAAGAATTAAACACTCTAATGAACGCAAACTATGAGCCGATATTGCTTTCACCAAACCGTCAAGAAATCGAAAGGCTGGCCCGAGAAGGATCACTCAAAACGCGAAAAGAAGCGGCATACGCCCTGAAACTAGCCGAGAAGTGTAGACTGGTTGAACTGGAAATCATTGGAGCTTCAGCAGATGATGTCATCGTTGAAGTAGCCAGTAAATGGAAGTGCCCAGTATTCACTAATGATAGGCTATTGAGAAAGAGGCTAAGAGATATAAATGTGCCAGTTATCTATGTGAGACAAAAATCACGTCTGGAGATTGACGGAGGGCTTAAACCTTGTTTAAACTCATAACACGAGAAGACACTATACGAATCCCGCCTGAGACGTTTGGCAATCCCCTGGAAGCAGTGGGACACCAACAAGTGAAAGCAAAATATGAAGGGGTAGTTGACGAAGAACTAGGTTACGTCATAGCGGTAACAGATGTGAAAGTTAGTCCCATAGGAAAAATAATCCCGGGAGACGGGGCAACCTATCACAAGGTGTCGTTTTCTCTGCTGACGTTCTATCCCGTGATCCAAGAGGTCGTAGAAGGAGAAGTGGTCGAAATCGCGGATTTTGGAGCATTCGTACGCATAGGACCGATTGATGCTTTACTTCATGTTTCTCAACTTATGGACGACTTCATCTCATATGATGAGAAACAAGGCGTTCTACTGGGAAAAGAAACAAAAAGAAAACTGACAAGCGGAGATCAAGTTCGTGTGAGAATCACTGCCGTTTCCCTCGGCAGAGCTGGAAGCTCAGGAAAGATAGGTGTCACAGCTAGGCAACCCTTCCTCGGAAAACTAGAATGGATTGAGTACGACACACAAAAGTTGAGAGAATCAGCGGAAAAGAAACCGGAAGAAAAAGTCAAAGTACCCCAGAAAAAGGGTGAACAAAGATGAGCGAGAAAGCCTGTCCAAACTGTCATTTCCTGACCAAAGAAAATGTATGCCCGAAATGTAAATCATCAGGCTTAAGCGACGATTTTAGTGGTTTAGTAATAGTTTTCGAACCCGAAGTCTCGACTATAGCTAAAGCAATGAACATTAAGGAGAAAGGACGCTACGCACTAAAGGTCAGATGAAATGACTATTGTGTACACCCTGACGCCAGAACTGCGAATGAAGCTCAAAAAACCTTTAGGTACGCTGATTCGAGGCTCATTCACCGAAACAATGGAAGAATTCAAAGGTTTTTTAGAAAAGGAAAAACCAACAAGTGTGATCTCCGTTGGTGACACTGTTTCAAGAAACCTCGTCAGAAGCAACATCATTCCCGACTTAGCAATTCTAGACAATAAGACTATGAGGAGAAGTATTAAACCTGTTTCAATCATAACAGAGAAGAGCATCAAAGTCGTAAACCCGCCAGCAACAATAACCTCTGAAGCCATATCAGCCATTCAAAACTCTTTGAAAACCAACAAGTGTATCAAGATAATTGTCGTAGGTGAGGAAGATCTGCTCACATTAGTTGCCATCATGTTAGCACCAGAAAACGCCATCGTTGTCTATGGTCAACCCTATGAAGGAATGGTCGTGGTTAAGGTAACACCGACAAAAAAGGCGGAAATTGCAGCCATCTTGAAGGATATGGAGTCCGTTCGAAAAGCTAAATAAGAAGGGTTGCGTCAAGTCAACAGCACGTACGAGGAAAAGTCATGGAAGTCAAAATCATCGCAGAGAAACAGAATCCCATGCTGAAACGAAGAGAGGTCAATTTTGAGATCGATCATGGACAGACAGGGAGTACACCTGCAAGATTGGAAGTCAGAAAGGCAATTGCCATAGCACTGAAACTAGATGAGAACGTGGTATTCGTCAAGAAGTATGAAACCAAGACAGGGACATCCACGGCCAACGGAGTAGCTCACGTCTATGACACGATTGACCAAGCGAAACTTATCGAGCCAGAATACATAGTCAAGAGAAACATGCCACCTGAAAAACCAAAGGAAGAAGAGGTAAAGAAATAGGCCATGTCAAAAAAGACAGAAACACCAAAGAAAGACGTTCCAAAGAAAGAAGCACCTAAGAAAGTAGAAGAAGAAGCAAAAGAGGCCCAAAAGGAAGAAGCAAAACCTGAAAAGCCTGAGAAAGCTGCAAAGCCTCAGAAGAAAAAGAAACAGGAAAAGAAAATATTCACACTATACAAGATAGAAAGCGACAAAATCTCAAGGTTACGCCCAATATGTGAACGTTGCGGCACTGGATATTTCATGGCCGATCATGGTAATAGATACACTTGTGGCCATTGCGGTCTTACGCGTTATAAACATGCTGAAAGTGGACAAGCTTAAATCATTCGAAACCCAGACTCTTTCTGATGATTTGTATGATCAAAGTCAACGTGTCCATAACTAGCATTTCTGCTGACCGCTTTTGGGACAGCAGGAAACCTATCCCGCAGATCCAGATCAACACGAACCTCAACCTGATAGGAATGGAGAAGAAAGCAGATGACACGTTGGAGGTCCCGTTCATTCTAACCATCAACTATAACCCATCAATCGCGCAGCTCAGTCTTAAGGGAAAAGCCTATGTGACCTGTGACAGCAAAAGCGAACTTGAAAAAATATTCAAAGATTATGAAGAGAAGAAACCTCCACCACCAGTGATCGTGCAATCGATATCCAACGTAGCATTTATAGAGGCTGTCATGATATCGAGAGCGTTAAATATACCACCACCAATTCCGCTGCCACAAATACCTGAAGCCAAGCCACCAGGGGAAAAACCCCCCAGAGTCGACTACAGCGCTTAAGCAAGAAAAGGCTATTTCAACGGAACATACATCGAAGAACGAGAAGCGCCTATACCTGGAGTTCCATGCCTCACAGGCTTATTCGTGATTGCATATTCACCCAAGTAATGGCCTATCATTTCAGGCTTGATTTCTACCGCCACAAATTCTTTTCCGTTGTGAACAGAAATGGTAGTTCCAACCAGCTCTGGCAGAATTATCATGTCGCGTAAATGTGTCTTTATTGTTGTTGTGCTTCCTTGCCTAAGAGCTTCTTTCACTTTCCTCGTCTTCGCAAGAAGAATCCTGTGCTCTGGGGATAAGCCGCGATGCAGGCTTCTTCTCTGTCTAGAGGACAGCACGTTTATGAATTCATCCATTGACAAGCTCTGCAATTGATTAAGCGTATATCCGCGGTACATAAACTCTTTAGGCATTTTTCCTCAAACTACCCCCTAACACTAAATGTTATAAACCTTCTGCTATCCTCGCAGCCCGAGCGCTCTTGTTCTTCCGTCCAGTGCCTCGCGCGGCTATCAACCCAACCTTTTGTCCTGGAGGAGCACCATGCGAGGTTGTTGTGCCTACTCTTGCACTTCGCTTACTGCTACCATAGGGATGTACAGCAGGAACCATCGCTCTTCCACGCGTTCTTGGATACTTGTGGCCCTTGGCCTTCATCAAGTGGAATTTTGCTCCAGCTTTCAGAAACGGTTTTTCAAGTCGGCCTGCTCCTGAAACCACGCCGATTGTCGCCCTGCAGTAATCATCAATGTACTTGCTTTTCCCCGATGGGAGCTTTACGATTGTTCCCTGAGGAGTATGCGTGACTACTGTCGCGTAGGTTCCTGAGGATTTAGTGATTTTGCCGCCATCTCCAGGGCGAAGCTCAATGTTACACACCATTGTGCCTTCTGGAATCTTCCCCAAGGGAAGTATGTTACCAATATCAACTATTGCTTTTCCGCCAAGCTGGATTTGCTGGCCTGTAGAGATTCCCTCGGGAACCACCATGTAACACTTCTCTCCGTTCTCAAACTTCACCCTAGCCAGCGGAGCGCCTCTTCCAGGATCGTGAACAAGTTCTTCAACGACACCGTTAATCGCCATATCGAAGCATTCCTTCGGCTTCGCCAAACGCGGATATTTCGCCGGAGCTACTCTCTTGTGAGTTGAAGCCCTAAACGTGGATCCACCGCGCCCACGCCTCTGAACACGAATTCTTTTCCCCACTTTTCAATTCCCCATATGATTTTACAGTATTCCAAGCTTGATCGCAACATCTGTTGCCTTGAAGTCCGGATGAAGCTTGATGAATGCTTTCTTCTCCCCTTGCGGAGTTATTTGAGTGTTTATCTCCTCCACCTTTACTTCATAAAGCTCTTCCATGGCCTTTTTTATATCGATCTTGCTTGCCTTCAAGCTGACCATGAAGACCAGCTTATTCTCTTTCTCAACCATTATGCTCGCAGACTCCGTCATTAACGGGTACAGTATGACATCATAAGGATCCATTACACTGCCTCTCCTCTAGCGCCGAGCTCATTCAACTTTGCCAACGCCCCACTCGTCCAGATCGTAAGCCTTCCAGGATCCGCTCCTGGCGCAAGATGCTCAACATTCAAGCTGTTGACTACAACCACGTCCACGCCTGGTACGTTTTGTGCGGCTTCCACCACTCCTTTGTTCTCGGTTACAACCAGAAGTGGCCCAACTGCTTGCCTGATTCTTCTACCTCGCCGTTTACCCTTTCCAGCCCGGACTTTCCTGCTTCCCCTTACGCGATAGATATCTGATAGAACACCTAGACGTACAAGAGCTTCTTCAACTTCCTTTGTTTTTCTCAGCTTTTCAAGATCATCTGTTACTATTAGCGGAATTTCTGGCACATCCTCTATTGAATGGCCCCTTGCAGATACCAGTTCCTTGACTGCCGTAGCAGCTATCGCAGACCATAGCGCAAGGCGCTTTTCTTTTTTCGGGATGCGCTTTACAATCCTTTTTTCAGAGGTCGGTGGGTGCCCTGCTCTTCCATGCACCGTTCCCGGTGCAAACGCTCCCCTTCCACTCCCTCCTTTAACCCTAGGTATTCTTGCTCGACCCCCTCCTGTACCTTGGGATTCAGCAGTGGTTCTTTTCCCAGCCATAGGATCTCTGCCTTGAGGTTGGAATCGAGTTGATTGTATGGCTAGGACAGCCCGTTTTATTACGTCTGGCCTCAACGGCGTTGCAAAAACTGGCGGCAACTCTATTTTGCCAACTGGTTTTCCCTCAAGATTGAAAATCTTGGCTGTTCTCTTTGGCATTTGCTTTCACCGTCTACTTTCCCTGCGGGGATTCGAGCGATATCTGTATGATTTGCGGTGGTTCTTCTGAGACACTTCTTGGTGGACGTGCTGGATAACGCAGTCTTATAGGGCGTTTTTCCGTGCCTGCAACAGTTCCTTCAAGTAACACGTACGGTCCCCGCACGATTCCGTATCTGATGAAACCTCCTTTTGGTGTTACTTCCTTGCCATCAGCACCTATCTTTAGAATGCGCTTGTTGTATTCGGTTCTTTGGTGGTAACCCATTTGGCCAGCTCTTGCGACGCTATACATTACATGATGAGGGTTCCATGGTCCTAAAGTCGCTACCCCCCGTTTTGTCTTCCGCCCTTTGGCCTGTAGTATAGTTACTCCCCAGCGTTTCACAGGGCCTTGCCAACCTTTGCCTGTTGATATTGCCACAGTATCCACGTATTGACCATCTTTAAACAGTTCAGTCGCTGTGACAGTTTTCCCAAGCAACGATTTTGTATATTCAAACTGCTGTTGAATTGTGCCACCGCCTACTTCTATTTCTGCGATATCTGGTTTCTTCTTAGGCACGCTGGTTTGTTTGGGCTGTGTTATGGCGATGGCGCGAACTCCTATAACTGCTGCTAAGCTCGCTTCAATTTTCTTGAGGTTCTCCTCAGTGTTAAATTTCTCGGGAATCACAAGTTTTCGTTCCAGGTCTTCTGGGGGATCCTGCACCCAAGCTTCAGTTAGTGTGTGTTTGCCATAGATGTCCTTTGTGTAGGCTCTCACGGCGCAAACTATCATGGGTGGTGTTTCCAAGATCGTGGCTGCACTCATTACTTCTTTTCCGAAGTGGGGTGAACGTTTTCTATCTTCTATTTTGAATATGTGAGTAGTGCCAGCCTTGTAGCCGACAAAACCGAGAAGTCGAGGCTTCTCTGCCTCTATCTTGGGCCAGAAGCGTATTCTAGCCACTAAACGTTTAGCACGGTGCTTAGGTAAGTATGCAAGTGAACCATGTCTCGGGGCATGTGTTTTCCTGTGGCCCATTGTTTTTCCGCTTCGTGTCTTCTAGCAATAAGAACAATTAGTTATAAACGTTACCGTTATGTTCAGTGCTCATGGCGTTGACTTCACTCTCGTTACTCTAAATCTGACGGCGTCACTTGGATCCTGGCAGGATAGCTCAGTTACATTACTCAGCCAGTCGTCTTTCATCAATTCTCTTGAAAGAGGTGTAAGGTATGGCATTAGAGAGCTTAGTGCATATAGGCAAACATTGGTCGATTCATTCAGCATAATCTTGGGGTCTTCAATGACTATTTTGTCGCCGATCTTGTAGCCTGCAGCGCATTTCTTGGGAACTTGCGTGACTTCCAATATTAACTTGTACAAATGAATACACCATGCAAAGGTTAGATGTTGACCAGAAATAAGTCTATTCCCTTCGAGTTTTCGATAATCCTTGATGTTCGACTCATGAACTGTTAGATCACGAGTTCTGGTAAGTGTTAAATTTGAGAGAGTGCATTGATTTTGAGGTTTCAGTATGCCTGATACAGCGTCTAAAATTGCTGGCGCTCTTTATCGTTCTGGCTGTTTGAAGTTTGGCAATTTTAGAATCAAATCTGGGGCTGCAAGTCCGTACTATATTGACCTAGCATGTCTGCTCTCTTCGCCCAAGGAGCTTTGTAACGTCGCAGAGGTTGTGGCATATGAGATCCGCCTTCTTATGGCCATTGAGAGAGTCGACAAATTGGCTTCGATTGAGCTGAAAGGCGCACTCATCTTGCCCAGCATAGGTTGTCTTGTGGATTTGCCGTGTATTGTAGTGAGAAAAGAAGAAAAGGCATACGGCGTTGTTGGCAGAGTTGCCGGGGCAGAAGTGATTAAGGGTGATCGCATACTGTTTTTTGATGATGTCGTCAGCGAAGGATTGTCCAAAGTTGAAGGCATAAAACCCTTAGAGGAATTAGGCGCAAAGATTGAACATTTGATCGTCGTTGTTGACAGAGAGCAGGGCGGCAAAGAAAACTTGGAGAAACTAGGATACAGAGTTCACGCTCTTTCCAAGATTTCAGACCTCGTCAACAACCTCGTCGAATCCAAACACATTTCTAAACAGCAAGCAGAATCAGTTCTGAACTACATCAAGAAACCCTAGCCCATCAAGGTTACCAATCTTCTGTTATTTGACTGCGGCTGTAAGCTTTGAGCAGAACAGAACATGCACATACGTGGATTCACGCAAAAGAAAGCATTTCAATACCAATCTGCCAACAGTTCAGCCTTTTTTCTCTCTCCATAGTCCAGACATTAGAGAACCTAACAGGAAACCCCCGCGTTGTACGAAAGAGGGAATCAAAGGAACACTTCGCGTAAACTCTGAAAAATCATTTGAGCCGCCTGTTCAGGAGTGTACCGCGTTGTGTCAACAGATATTTCTGGAGTTGGCGGCGGTTCGTATGACTGTCCTATTCCTGGGACAGTCGGAGCTTCACCGCGCTTTGCTCTCGTGTAGATCTGCTTTGGAGCTTGATGGGTTTCTCTTCTACTTGTTTCACGCTGTATGCAAACCTCTAAAGAGCACTCCAAGTAGGCTTCAATGAACAGTGGGATTTGCTGCCTAGCATTATTCCGATAACGTCGCAGATTGCCGGTAGCATCGATCAACACGTTCACGCCATTCTCCGTCAGTAGCTTGGCGATGTAAACCAGAACCGCATACACTAGATCGCGCTCCTCAAGTGAATAAGACGGTTTGGGAGTAAGTATTTTGCGCAAAGCATCTGACGATAGAAGCTGAACATGAAATCCTTTCAAGTTCAAGAACTCGATCAAAGCTGCTGAGGTGGCAGACTTGCCACTTCCCGGCAAACCTGTAATCCAAACACACCACCCACTTTTTGCCATGAGTATACGCTCGTACTAGAATGTAACACCGTTCTGTTAATGAACACAACTCCAACCAATTTCGACTTTCGCATACAAACGCTATTGATGCAAAATGAGTTAGGATTGGTAATCAGTATACCCTTCAAAGGACTAGATCGTTGTGTTGCGCTAGCCATACCACTTAAGGATTTCTTTGCAAGCCTTTGCCGAGCATCCTGACTGCTTGAGCATTCTTTTCAAATCTTCAAGTGACTCAATATTCAAATTCAAACACCGCACAAACAAAGAGGCTATACCCAGAATACGTATTTATCGTTATTCCAAAATGGGAATAACCTGATCCACTGTTTGCTTTTCACACGTTTAATCAAATGTTTAAGGATTGACTAAATAGGAGTTTACATGATCTAAATCGAACTTCTCGTCGCACAAAACGTTCTTGACAAAATTCAGCAGTTTGATGCGAATCCCCTTGCGAAGTCTAGGGTACCAAACAGGTGAAGCTACCACAAGTCCTCGCCAAGCATAAAATGGTTGGATGACCTCCAAGATCTCAGAATCACTAGTGTTACGCAAGTAGTTCTCCCAGAACAGCCTGAACAGGCGCTCAAAGACCCCGCGTAATTCACCATATTTTTGCAGTGAATAGAACAGATAATTGATTGTCATAGCTGCAACATCATCGGCAGGTTCTCCCCATTCACCTCTACTCCGGTCCAAAACCGTGAAATCTGTGCCTTTACGGAAGAGCAAGTTCCAAGGATGAAAGTCACCATGGACTTGACTGAGTCTGTGAACCCTCCGCTTGAGCCTCCAACGCCAAACCACACTGTCCCGTTCAACATCGATCAAATATGACTCTCCAGCGAAGTCAAATTTGGCAGGATAACTGTCCAGCAAGCCCATAATGCATTCCCCATGACCAACTAGCTCACGTACCCGCCGAACATAAAGCCACGGAGCTTCATGCTTAACATTATGAATGCCTACAAGGTAATCAGACAAAGCCAAACAACGTTTCTCGTCCAATTTGTTAAGCTCTCCACTCTGTTTAACGCGATCCAGATCGAGATGGTAGAGTTCTCCATCCACAAACTCCGTCAAAATAAAGAACTCGCTACATTTACCCAGCGATTTCAAACATGAAAGGTTATTTGCAAACGCCCCGACATCTATAGAATGAACATGCTTGGGCAACTTGCCAAATGCTGAGTGTTGCCAAAGAAGAACCTGTGCACGATCTGAGAAATGGTCATGACCAAAACCTTCAGGTCGCATCGTTTCCAAAACGGCCCGTTTGATTTTGCCATCAACGATGAACTCAATAACATATGGAAGCCCATAACCGAAACCTTTCAAATCGAGAGCTCTCTCAGATCTCCTGCTACCCAGCCGACACACGCGAGAGACTTCCACATTGCCTTCGTAGAGACCTGATAGGTACTTGGTCAAGGACTCCTTCGAGATACTCAGCCAATTTCCTCTATCTTCCTGCATCAGCAGATCTCACCCACGCAACCACATCGTGCCAGACGTAGAAGCCTACACTGAAAGCAGCGGCAAGATACACTACTCCCGTAAGCCAAAAAAGGAAGTCGATGCCGCGCTCAAGAATGGAACGCAAGAAAAAGTTAACGATGAAGCCTTCTGACAAAACCACATAGAACACACCCGCTATTCCGGCAACTGCAAGAAGACCTAGTCTACCCTGTTTACTGGAGGAGTCTAACCTGTCCTTTGCATACAAGAGTGCAATTGCAAGCGCAAACATCACTATCAGATACGCAACGGCATAAACGTAAAGATTAAGCATCTCTGTTCCAGAAAGGAAATTCGCAAACAGACCAACCTTGTATCGCGCAAATGGATCTCCCAAACCCTTCACGTACAAAGCTGCGATCACATCTAGTATTGCCAAGAATGGCGAGACACATATGATTTTCTCAACACTATCCAAGATTCATTACCCACCAAATTGCTTCATAAAAACGCACTGGAAGGCTTTAAGCCTTAGGAAACAGTGCATTCTGTGTCATCAAAACTTCAATGATCGAACAATGCTTCAGTGTTGGAGAAAGAAAACCTGAAACCTTGAACGTTGATGAGACAATACGCAAAGAAGAGAAAGCCAAGAGCCACCTCCTAGGCAAGTTAAGCGCCAACGTTAAATAACTAAACCGTGAATGAACACCGAAGAGGGGGAGAGAAACTGGGAGACTTCAAGATCAAAAATCCATCTCTTGCGCCAAAAGGACGCCTGCAAATAGAATGGGCTTCCAAACACATGCCAGTTCTAAATCAGATAGAAGAACGATTCTACGAAGAGAAACCGCTCAAAGGAACAGCATTAAGTGCCTGCTTGCATATAACAAAGGAAACAGCGGTTCTAGCCGAAGCATTGCAGGCTGGCGGAGCAAAGGTTGCTTTATGCGGCTCCAACCCGCTCTCAACGCAAGACGACGTTGCTTCAGCATTAGCCGAAAAAGGTGTAAATGTCTTTGCTTGGCGGGAACAGACGACAGAAGAATATTACTGGTGCATAGAAAGAACCATCGACTACAATCCTTCAATAACTCTTGATGATGGAGCCGATCTTGTTGGCACAATTCATACAAAGAGAACAGAAGCACTGCAAAGCATCAAGGGCGGTACAGAGGAAACCACAACAGGCGTTTTAAGATTGAGAGCCATGGAGAAGAATGGAAGCCTCAAATACCCGATAATAGCCGTAAATGACGCCTATACAAAGTACCTGTTCGACAATCGTTATGGCACAGGACAAAGCACTATAGATGGCCTCTTGAGAGCAACGAACATTCTCTTGGCAGGAAAGAACTTCGTCGTCAGTGGCTACGGATGGTGCGCCAAGGGAATAGCCATGAGGGCACAGGGCATGGGAGCAAACGTGATAGTAACAGAAGTCAACCCACTCAGAGCTCTCGAAGCCATCATGAACGGTTTCCGTGTTATGCCCATGAGCGAAGCAGCAGCCATAGGCGACATATTCGTAACGGCCACAGGAGACATTAACGTAGTGAGAAAAGAGCACATGCTAAACATGAAAGACGGGACAATACTTGCCAACAGTGGACACTTCAACGTTGAAATCAACGTGAAAGATCTAGAAGAACAAGCAATTTCAAAGAGAAGTGTAAGGCAAAATTTGGAAGAATATACGCTTAAGAATGGGAAGAAGCTATTCCTTCTTGCTGAAGGAAGACTTGTAAACCTAGCTGCAGCTGAGGGTCATCCCTCAGAAGTAATGGACATGTCATTTGCAAATCAAGCCCTCAGCGTCGAGCATCTTGTAAAGACCAAGAATCTGCTGCCAAAGGTGTACCCTGTGCCAAGAGAAATAGATGAAGCAATCGCGAAGCTGAAGCTTGACTCAATCAATGTAGCGATAGACGAGTTAACGAGCGAGCAACGAAAGTATCTGTCCACTTGGGAAATGGGAACAATATGAATAACCGCATGGAATCACGGCAAGATTTAAAAGGAATAAGAAAGTAAACATGCTTTACACGTGGTGAATTAGAAATGGTTAGTAAAGATCAAGCAATAGGTGGCCTAATCTTCATAGTTTGCGCAGTGATCGCTATCTTTTACCTAGTCACGCTGTTCTACCCACAATGGCTGAATGTGGTGAACATACAACCAGACAGTGAAATTATCCGGTTCTGGGTCATCGCTGTACCAGTCTTTGTAGCATTCGTCGTAGTAATGGCTATAGGTGCATGGATAGGATGGACGATGGCTACGACGCCGCCGCCAAAGCCCATAGAGGAAATAACGTCGGAGATTGAGAAGAAGGAAGAGACAACACCCCCGACGCCTGAAGAGCCAAAGCCGCCAGAGGAAGCTGTAGAAGAAAAGAAAGTCGAAAGAAAGAAGAAGAGCTAAGAGACGCACTCTTACTCTGGCAAAGCAGTTTTTATTCACGTTTTTGGTCAGAATCCAAGAAGTGTTTCCAAGATAGAGACTCGCTTGTGCTTAGGAGTAAGAAAAGTAACGAAAGTGTCCAACCATCCATATTTCAAATTCATAATTGTTTTAATCAGCGCAGTCTCTTAAGCCAAACAAGGATGAGAATCAAATGTACACAGTTTGGATGAGAATCGATGCAACCTTGCCATGGATAGAGCTGGAAGAAACATACAAAACAAGAAATGAAGCAAAGAAAGGGGTACAGGATTTTCTCAAAAGCATGCGGGTGAGAATCGTGCACATGCCCGATAATGCGAGACAGGTTAAGGCATTAATAACAGTCAAATCAAGGCGTTAGATCAAAACATCCTATCGAAGAAGGCTACGATATCCCCCTTCCTAGGCAAAATCATTACTTCATCCGATCGGTTAATAGTATGCTCAGACTGGTAAAATGGCGCCGGGGAAGGGACTCGAACCCCTGCGAGCCAGAAGGCCCACTGGCTACCTTGTCCGCTAATTCTAAGCCCCCTTTCTTTATCAGATCTCGAGGCCAGCGCGATAACCACTCCGCCACCCCGGCCAAGAGTAAAGTCCAAGTTGGAAGCTTTTAGCTTTATCCAATACCCAGACTAGTTCAGGAAAGGCGCAACCACTTGTTTAGTGATTGGCAGATCTTCGTTTGTCTAACAGACATGAAACACTTACTCGTCTGACAAGGTATTTTCCTCGCAAGCTTCCGTTATTTTACACTATATCACTAGTCTCGATGGCGTGATGAATATTCTTTTGAACTGATCAGTTAAATGCTTTTAGCAATAGAACACGCGCTAAGACAGCTCGGCTTAAGAGGCAGACTCCTTACAGTGCCCAATGTGCTCGCTTAGTCTCTCTTTGAAACAACCAAATCTGCGATGTCCACGCTATGCTCATAAATCTGCCGCAAAAACGACGCCGCTGCTAAAATGTATGGCATGACTTCAACTGGCTGAGCGCCTGCAACAGCTTCTATACTTGAAAAGTTCCGTTCCATCTTCTCGCGCATTGTTCGGACGCTTTCGGCTGATGCAGTATCACTTGCTATAAAAGCATTCAAAGCAACCTCATGAGCTTCGAAGCAAGCCGAATGAAAATCCACGAGAGATTTCCCCAAGTCCCCGCCTAACTTCAAACCCTTCAATTCCATTGTTTTGTTAGCTACATGAACGCACTCGTCTCCTATGGTTTCTACTAAGCTGGCGACTAGGCGGTAATCGAGGCATTCGATGGGGCTAACTCCCAACTTCTCACTGAGTCTTGGGTTTTGGATAATTGTACGTAATATTCGCACAAGAAGGAAATACAATCTATTGATTTCATCGTCACGTGCGACAACATTTTTCGCCAAGGATTGCTCTCCATCAATCAAGGCGTTAACAACATCGCGGTGCATACCAGCAGCAAGGGCATACGCCCGTCTCAGAATTTTTTCAGGCGGAAAACCGGACGGCTCCAATAAGCATTGCATGACTATGTTGGAGTAATCTTCCTCCACGATTTCTAGTCCTATTAGGCGGTTAACAGCGCATTTGACAATGTTTCGAACCTCAAAACTGATACAGCCCTTCGATTCTACACGAATAATGTCAAAACCAAGTAAGTATTTGCCTATAATTTCGCGATTCAAATAAAGACCTGGCTTCAAAATCGCAGTGCGTTGAGAGGGAGCAACGCCGTACTGTGGGTCAAGGAGCAGCTTGCCATCGCTAGTCTCAACAATGGCTAGAATAGAACCACGATTCAATCCATAACGTTCAGCCCAGGATTTGGGCACGCAAACAAAGAACGTGCCATTGGGAGTGCGCTGAACCTTGCGCATAACGCTCATATACATCACGCCCAGTGTCGCTAATTGTAACAATAATACTAACGTGTCTAAACATTTGGCGTGATATATAAATTTGCACAGCCGATTTCTGGATCACCCAGCAGCATGGCTGTAAAGCATTTAGAAAGACCTGTTACCTCATGTTGAAGCTCGTCACCCATTCAGATAACTAGGTTAATAATGGAAGAAGTCAATAAAGCATAGGTACAAAAAATGTAAAATTTGCTTGAGGCACATGCATAGAGAGCCGATCGAAAATGAGCGACCCCGAAAAGCTTAGAAAAGCTGTGGAATTAACCCTTGCAGCAGGGTATCAGTTAAATCAAGAAGCTTTTGGCTTCTTAACAATGGTAGCCACTACGGAAGATCCATCTGAAATCATCGGTAAGGCCATAAAGAAACTTGGGGACTTGCACGAAAAATCCTTTTTTATAAACAGAAGCCTCCTAGAAGAGGTGCTAGAAGAAGCAGAACAATCAAATGAGACGCCCACGAAAACACCAGATACTCAGTTTCAAGAACAGCCCAATCCGCAAGCACTTCAGACTTCGCAAATAACTGAAGGAAGGAAGCAATTCCAACCATACGCGAAAGGCATTGAGAAAAGCATTAACATCATTGAGGACTCATCTGGCAAGATCAGCTCGAACGGCACTATTGAGGATTTCTTGGAATACTTCCGCGACAGATTCAAGCGAACTGAAAGATTACTGAGGCAACGAATTGATGTCAAAAGTGCAACGTCAATCATAGACGCGCTTAAAGCCCCTGCAAACACGAAGCTCAAGATCATTGGGCTGATTACAGAGAAACGAGAAACGAAGCAACGAACAATTCTGTCAATAGAGGATCTAGAAGCACACATCATAGTTCTCATATCGCAAAATGCTTCAGAGGATCTCCGCAAAAAGGCACGATTGCTCATGCTTGATCAAGTTGTCTGTTTAAGCGTCATCAAAGCAAAAACAGGATTGCTAATAGCAGATGACATAATCTTACCTGAAGTAGGCCAGAGAACCCCGCATAAAGCCTCAGAACGAGTCTGCGCAGTACTCACCTCAGACATTCATGTAGGAAGCACAAAATTCCAAAGAGAATCTTTCAGCCGCTTCATACTATGGCTAAACGGAAAATATGGAAACGATCAGATGAAGGAAATCGCAAGCCACATCAAATACGTTTTGATAGCAGGCGACATTGTTGACGGCGTGGGAGTCTATCCAAATCAATCGAAGGAATTGTCGACCAAGGACATCAACAAGCAGTACCGCCTTGCTGCAAAGTACATTGAACAAATCCCAGATTACATAGAAGTGATAATAATACCCGGCAACCATGACGCGCCCAGAAAGGCTCTTCCCCAACCCGCAATATCAGGCGCCTACCTTGAAGCACTCAAAGAATCAAAGAATGTCTATTCACTTGGGAATCCATGCACTGTGAGCATCCACGGCGTAGAAGTGTTGATGTATCATGGCCGCAGTCTAGACGATGTCATCTCCACTGTCCCAGGGATGAGCAACAATAATCCCGAAAAAGCAATGCGTCTACTATTGCAGAGCCGCCACCTCGCTCCACTATATGGTGGCAAAACCACATTGTCACCTGAAAGCAGAGACTCCCTTGTCATAGAGCGTGTCCCTGACATTTTCCATGCAGGTCACATTCATGCATTAGGTTACTGCAATTACCGAGGAGTTTCAATTATAAACTCCGGCGGATGGCAAGAACAAACAGACTATATGAAGAAGCTTGGATTCATGCCGACATGCGGGCAAGTGCCTGTCGTCGACCTCCAAACACTGGAAATCACTAGTGTTCCATTCAACTGAGAAATAAGATAGTATTGAATTGTTTCGATAATTGCATCCTAATTCTCTTCAGTGGGCATTGTTTGCACATTTCGACAAGCAATTTGGCACGTAATCGACTAGACGCCCGAGTCTGCCATCATTTGCAAAAACATCCTTAATAAGCCCCCGTGCTATTTCCAGCTTAATCCGCTTTGTTCGTCCATATCTTCCCATGCTTGTAACTTTAGCATTCAATAACCCCATAGAATCAAGTTCATTAACTAAGGATCCCAATCTGCGCTGTGTTAACGGCACAATTCCTACTTCACCACAAATCTCGCTGTAGACTTCATAGATTTCTCCTGTGATAGCCTTTTGAATTTCTGCTTTGCTAAGAGTGTAAACGCTAAGGATCACAAGTTTTGAATGAAGGGTCAAGTTCTTCAAGGCTTCAAAAACACGATTGTGCTCTATGTGCTTTTCAGCCTCTCGCACATGATCTTCGACAACTACAGCAACGCCCTGTCGTTCAGCAACCTCACCAGCAACACGTAATAAATCTAGAGCTCGCCTAGCGTCGCCATGCTCTGCCGCTGCCAACGCTGAGCAGAGGTTGAGTGCAGACTCAGACAAAGTGCCATCATGAAATGAGAGACTAGAGCGCTCTGAAAGGATATTCCTCAGCTCATTAGCATCGTAGGGTCTAAAGACCATCTCCTCCTCGCTTAGGGAACTTAGGACACGTGGATCCAGTAACTCCTTCAGTCGTAAGTCATTAGAGATCCCAATCAGAGAGACTTTGCTTCTGGATAAGGATTCATTGATTCTGGTTAATTCGTAGAGGAGTATATCACCACGTGCTTTTATTAATGCGTCGACCTCATCCAAGACTATGATAAGAGTAGTCTTTGAGGAATCTAATCCTGTTTGGAACCTGTCAAAGACTTCGCCAGCAGAAAGCCCCGTGAATGGAACCGCTACACCTACGTTTTGACAAAGGCTAGCAAAAATCCGGTATTCTGAACCCACTATTCTGCAATTGACATAACAGAATCTGATAGGTGCACTGAATTCTTTAGCCTTGGCTTCCAAGTGATTCAGAACATATTTCACTACGGCAGTTTTGCCTGTACCAGTCTTCCCATAAATAATTATGTTTGAGCTCCTCGCACCACGCAATACCGGCGCAATCGTCTCACCCAATTGCCTAATTTGATCCTCTCTGTGAGGTAATTTACCGGGTACGTAATCGTGCCGAAGCACATCGCGATCTTTGAAAACCTTGGAAACATGAGTAACTCTCTCAAACACCCCATCAAGAATGTTAGTTTCAGACATCCCTCTCCCTTCTAAATACCTTCAAAGGTAACGCCACTTCTTCGAGTGGAGAAATAAGGGCTACCATACAAAAAAATAGATTGGTGGTGCAATAATCCTAAAAGTGTCCTATACTCTCGAGTCTGATCTCAAGGTCATATGGGCACACCCCTCGTCGTCCAGTGGAACTCTATTTTTTGAATAGATTATTGGAGATATCTTAATGAAAGAAACATACTCTAAACGTTAATCCATACTTACAAATATAATATATCTTGTAAAGTAAAGTCGATAACCACTAAAGAATTTTGTTACGGAAAGTCCAAATTGGCTGACACTTTCCGTTTCCACTAGAAACATTGGGGTGCCACTCGCACAATGTTAAATTGCAGATCTGAATTCGTTGGTAGACACTACCGTACACCTACCTTTCTGAAAAGGTCTATTTGAGAGATAGTCTTGAACTGGTTTTTGCCATTTCTATTTCACTATTGTGAATACCTTGTGAAGTTTACTGAAAAATGGATGTTTCCTTTCTTCTTTCCACTATTATTTAGTTATCCGTGTTCTTTTTCTGTGAATTGACTCACCCCACATTTCTACTGGATCTATGAATCAGAACCTTTCCCTTTTCCTTCTTGAGCTTCTGAAGTACTGTGAATGCTGTTATACCAAAATCATAGCAATTCATGCCTTTCTCTTCATTTGATGCTCAATTATAGGTTTTTCCATGGTTATCCTTGACCGTAACACCTATAACTTGTGAACTGTAGATTTGTGAACACCATCCCGAAATAGGTTGCACTAATGCCTGCACGAAAGATACGTGTTGAGTTGTTCGACAGCGAAGGTAATCGTTATACGATAGCATTTGAAGGGCAGATAACCCGCGAGAAGACGGTGCGTCTTCTAGATATGGTGGAGCTTCTGGGTGGCGTGACGAATCAAGGGGTGAACTTCAGTTCAAACGACAGTAACTTGAACCTTAATGTTTCCAAATACGAGAAGGTCAAGATGATCACTCAAAGGAACTTCCCAATCGCTTGGTTTTCGTCAAAAGAAATCCAAACTGCCTTTGAGCAGGAGTTCAAGGAGCCAATAGGTCTGAGTACTGTAGCCACTTACCTCTCTAGGCTTGCGAGCAAGGGAGTGCTCACTAGGTCAGGCAACTCAAACAGCTTGAAATACAAAATGGCAAGGGTCCAGGTAGAGGTACCACTGGAAGAAGCAAAGATTCGTTGAAGCGTGAATGGAGACTTGGCTGGTCAACCTGTTACTTGAACCAATAATCTTGTAGATCGAGTGGGCATTTCTTACGTTGTCGTAATGCCCTATTAATTATGAATATCTAGCAACGAAAATCGGAAAAGAGGATACCCCAGAACTACAGAACGTAGATGCGAACGAAGCCTTGCAGGAACATGAGCATAGAAGGAAGAAGTGGTGGCGCTAAGCTGCTTCACCCTCACTTTTCCTTAACAGTTTCTCCATTTCTTTCTTGACGCTGTATTTAAATGGAATCTTGAGCATGTCTCTCTCTAGATAACCGCTCTCATACAGCTTCTTCATTAGCCTGGCAGTGTGCTCCCGGCTAAGCTTCACTCTGTCCTTAATCTCTGGTGCTGTCTTTGAGCCTTCAGTGGCCAGCATTTCGAGAACTGCCAACTCCGTTTCGGTTAATGGCGCCAGCGCTCTATCCCTCTTGATTGGGATCACCGCGTCGATATTCGCCTCAGGACTAACTGAAATTTGTTGAGCGTGTTCTTCGACGTTTGCCATCTTTGTAGCCAAAGTCACTTGTGACTTGATCACATCACTGACTTGTTTAGTGAGTTCGTTGATCCTTGTAGAGGTCTTGTCTCGATCTTCCGAAACGGAAGCTATTGCAGTTTCCATTGACGGCATGGCTTTTTGTGTCTCATCTGATTTCCTTATGGCCACTTCACTCTTGGCGCTAAGGGCTTCCAGTTTGAAGGCCACATGTTCCAGCTTTTCACTCTCAATCCCTAGCTGTCTATTGAAGCTCAATACGATGTCTTCCACTGATGCCCGCGCTTGCTTGTATTCCTTCCTCGCGCGCTGAAGCATGACGTAGCAACCAGCTGCCATGATTCCAGCCGCAGCGAGTAGGATTACCGAGAGACCCGTCGCAACCTCCGTTCTTCCGATCCTCCCTGTGACGTATATGTGATTACATGTGAGTTGAACATGTTGCGTCACATATCACATGTCGCCATGAATGATTTAACGTTTATGGTCTTTTTGATAGGTGTTCCTATGACGTCACAGGTCGCATCCAAAGAATATGCGGCTTCCTGGGAACTCTGATTGTCCTGATCCCCATAAAACGTGGCCTTTTCTATGGTTTGAGACCGGACTCTTGAACTTTGCCTTCAAGGATTTGAACTGTAGCTCAGGTTGGAGTGACTTGTGACGTCACATTATTCCCTTTGATGGGTTGGCGAGCTGTTTTAGGCTTGTTTCCAGTTCTTCCCTAATGGTTTCTATGACTTTGAGCTGGTCACCAAGTTCTGTACCTTTGTTTGGAAGTTGTTTGTAAGCTGCTATACACTCATGCAGTTTGTTTGCTACCTCCAAGTATGGATCAAGACTTGTGTCTTCAAAGACGCCTAAGTAGCCCAAGAGTAGTACTGTGTAGATGGATTTAACAACATTTTCTTTTGCCTGCCTTAATGTCCTGTTAAACGCGCCGCGGCTTATTCGCGCCTTCGTTAGTCTCAATCTGGCCTTTTCATCATATTTTAACTGTTTGCCCGAGATATTCTCGGACAAAACGTCTATTAGCATTGTTTCGAGTTGCACTTTAGTCAGGTGACTATTTTTCGCCAGTATTTGCACAATTGGGTCGTCTAGTGAACCATTTAACCATGTTTGGACGTTCTCTTTAAGCTTCATACTCTTACACGACAAGGTAATGTGAATGGATACAGTTTTGTATACTAGGTAGGCTTATAAGTCTGATTCTGACCGCTTGAGATTACGTGCTTGATCAACAAAAGCCATTTATGTGAACTGGAACTATGCTTAGTGAGGAAATCAACTTGAATCCGCGCTTTAAACAAGTAGAACGCCTGAAACAAATCAAATCCTCAGGAATACGCCGCTTTTTCTCTTTGGCCAATGAAGTGCCTGGCAATATTAATTTAAGCGTCGGAGAACCTGATTTTTGTCCGCCCAAACGGAGCCTAGAGGCTGGCTGGAAGGCAGCGGAAGAAGGGAAGACCCATTATGCACCGACCAATGGTATCCCTGAGCTTCGAGAAGCACTTGCTGGAAAGGCCTTGAACGACTATGACCTTGCCTATGACCCTGACTCCGAGATTCTTGTAACGGCTGGAGGCACTGAAGCCGTTTTCTTGGCGTTATTCGGGCTGGTGAATCATGCGGACGAAGTACTAATCCCAAACCCCGGGTTCGTTATTTATGAGCCTTGTGTCAGGCTAGCTGGTGGTACTCCAATTTCTATTCCGTTGCTTGAGAAGAATGGCTTCAAAGTATCTGCTGAGGATGTGATGTCACTCGTCACAAGGAAATCACGTGCAATCATCTTGAACTACCCGAATAATCCTACGGGGGCAGTCCTTTCTTACGACGAGATTGCTGCTTTAGCCGAGATTGCGGTTGAACGTGATCTAATTGTGATTTCTGATGAAGTTTACGAAAGAATAGTTTATGATGATGCTAAACATTATTGCATTGCTGCTTTCCCGGGTATGCGCGAACGCACTTTGGTCGTCGGTTCTTTTTCCAAAACCTATGCTATGACTGGATTAAGGATTGGGTATGTTTATGGGCCTAAAGAGCTTGTGTCTAACCTCTGGCTCGTTCATCAATATACTGTTGCATGCGTGAACAGTCTCTCACAGTATGTTGCTCTCGATGCGCTGAAGGCGCCGCAAGGATTTGTCAAGGACATGGTGAAGGAGTTTGACAAGCGGCGACACTTGGTTCACAATAGGCTCAATGCGATAAGCGGATTTCATTGCGCACTTCCAAAAGGCGCTTTCTATGCTTTTCCCAACATCAAAGACTTTGATTTGACTTCAGAGGAGTTTGCCGAGCTCTTGGCGAGAAGAGCGCGCGTGATAACTGTGCCTGGGTCCTCTTTTGGCAGCTATGGTGAGGGCCACATTAGGATATCTTACGCTGCCGCTTATGAACAGTTAGAAGTGGCCTTAGACCGAATAGAAAACACTGCTAGGGCTCTTTAATAGGTTCGATTACAGCTTCTCTGCGCTCTTCCTCAATTCCTCGAACAGTTCAGGCCGCAAATCCTTCAAGGTTGGAACGAAAGTCTCAACTGATCTAATGTCGGCATAATCGATCTCACAAGTTACAAAGTCTTCCTCGTCATACTTTGCTTTAACGATAACCTCGCCCTGCGGCCCGATTAGTCTGCTGCCTCCCCAGAACTGCAGGCCATCCTCTATACCGACAAGGTTCACATACGCCAGAAAAGCTGTGTTTTCGATGGCTCTTGCAGATGTTAATGTTTCGAAGAATGATCGCCTAATTCCAGGCGAGGCAGAGATGCAGATGATTAACTGTGATCCTTCTAATCTTGTTAGGCGACTGATCTCTGGGAAGAAAATATCGTAACATATGATTAACCCTATTTTCCCAAGTTCTGTGCTAAAAGCTGCTGCTTGATATCCTGGACGAAAATACCTCTTCTCTTCGAAGACGCTATGAGTTGGCAAGTGCATTTTGCGATACTTCCCGATGAAACCATTTGGACCTGTTAGAACCGCTGAATTATATATGGTGGCTTGAGTTTTCTCGCTTAACTCTGGCATGCCAAAAACGATGTGCATTTTCGTCTTTCGCGCCAAGTTCTCTATAATATTTGTTGAAGGGCCAGGTATCGTTTCAGCAAGCTCGTAGATCTGGTCTCTGACAACGTAGCCGGTTAGAGAAAGCTCCGGAAAAATGACGAGATCCGATGATAGCTTTTTTGCCTTCACTACTGATTCTTCGATTCTTTTCAGGTTTACCTCTTTTGCTCCTTGCGCACAACTGATCTGGGCAAGAGTCACTCTGATTTTTTGCTTCATATTCATCCCCTTCTAAGCCTAAAATCTGCACCTACAGTTCTGTATGCTAGCTTGGTTGTTAACAACATCCTTCTCTTATGCTCAGCGGATAACCACTTGAGCTTTATCCTATTCACGAATTCTTCTTCCAGTACTAATTGCTCAGCGATCTCCTTCACAGTCATGAAATGTTCTAACCCATATAGGACTAAATCAAGAGTCTCATATTTGATGCCAAGTTCTCTTTCTGCCGTTTGGCCTGGCCACAGAGATGGTGATGGCGGTTTTATTATGATCTCTTCTGGAACACCGGTGTGTTTGGCAAGTTTTCGGACTTGTGTTTTGTATAGATCCATGATTGGATAGATGTCAGCTGCAACATCGCCCCATTTTGTGAAATATCCCATCATCGTTTCCGACTTGTCTGAGCTTCCACAAACAAGTAAGTTTAACTTATTTGCATAATAGTAAATGTAAATCATACGTGTTCGTGCTTTTATGTTACCTTTAGAGACCTTTTCTGAGATCTCAAAAACTGGTATCGCTCCATAGAATGCCTCCAGAATAGGTGTGATGTCACATAACTGTGATTTCATTTTGAATTTTGCTATTATTGCTTGAGCATGTTTGATGTCCTCTTCATGGTATGTTTCCCTTTCCGGCAACATAAGACCTAGAACTCTTCTACCGCCTATGGCTTTGGCTGAAAGCGCTGCAACGGTGCAGCTGTCAATTCCTCCGGACAATCCGAGAACTACACCCTCGGAACTGGTTTTCTCAAAGTACTCCTTAATGAAACGTGTTATTTGTGTTTCAACATTCCGTAGATCCATATCTAGAACTGAAGACGTTAGCTCCAAGCTAGTACCTCTTCATGGGTTTATGATTTTGAGTCGAGTATTTAAGGACAAACATAAAATACTGGGTTGCCGTTGCCACTGTGGTATAGAAGGATTTAAAGAATGGGACGAAGGAGAAGGAAAGTTGTTCGAGTTCCCAAGAAGCACTTACCCAAGCTCTTCTCTTGTCCTAAATGTGGCAAGGAGACAATCCGTGTTGAAATCGTTCGTGATGAAAACCGTGCTGTGGTAGGGTGTGGCAGTTGTGGCGTTAGAGACGAGTTTCCTGTCAAGCCTGCTCAAGGCGAGATTGACGTGTATTGTATGTTTACTGATAAGTTCTATGGTAAACCTAGGACCCCTTCCGCTTCCGACATCACAGGTGCGTAGCTAGGATGCCTTCTGCAATCGGGCCTGTCGAAAAACTTCTCCTCGAGAAGATTGAATCAGAGGGTTCCATTCACATAACTCTTATTGACCCTGAGAAAGTGACGCCTCCTCAAGGATCAGGAATCGCGAGAAAGGCGAAGGCCAGCGGCACAACAGCTATCATGATTGGTGGTTCAACATTTGTTTCAGCAGCGCATCTTGATGACATTGTCAGAATCATCAGGCGCACTGTCAGAATTCCGATAATACTATTTCCGAACAATGTGACTGGCATAAGTCGCCACGCTGATGCTATCTGGTTCATGTCTCTACTAAACTCGGTTGACCCTTACTTTCTGATGGGTGCTCAAGTTCTAGGAGCACCGCTGGTCAAGAAATACCGCTTGGAACCACTTCCACTTGGTTACATTATTGTTGGAGAGGGTGGCACAGCTGGCGTCGTCGGCAAAGCCATTCCAGTTCCATACAACAAACCTGAACTTGCCGCGGCCCATGCACTGGCTGGGCAGTACCTAGGCATGCATTTCATATACTTGGAAGCCGGGTCAGGTGCAAAGGAACCAGTTCCTCCTGACATGATTAGAATTGTCAAGCACTACATCGATATCCCTCTGATTGTTGGAGGAGGAATACGCTCCAGAGGTCAAGCCCTTGCTGCAGCATCCGCTGGTGGGGACATAATAGTGACTGGTAATGTTGCAGAGAACACTGGAGTGAGGCGTAGAGTTTCTGAAATAATCGAGGGGTTAAGACACCATAGAACATGAGGTGTATTTGTAATACCTTGAAACGCCAGTTGCTAAAGGCCAGCCAAAAAGAGTGTTGCTCTTAGGGAACTCGATTGTGCTTTGACAGATTGAAATGCACATTTTTCACCGTTGAACACCATATGCCTGCACTATGGGTGTCTGCGTAGCACAAATGATAACGCTACTTTCTTGTTTAATCTACATGAATTTACATTTCTGTTTGAACAGCCTTTTTTATCGATTTGTGTCAGAAAACAGTGATAAGCAGTGATAAGCAGTCATACTTGCGGGTAGCTTCAATTGAATGGCGAAATGAGTCAGGCCTATCAAAACTATGTTGGCAATTTGGAAGACGAGCTCAAACAATTGTATGCCATTAGCGACAATGCAAAGAGAATGGGAATTGACCCGTTGCCAATGACGGAGTGCAAAGTGGCGAAAGATCTAGCAGATCTCGTAGAAGGTCTTGTGGGCCCCAAAGGAGTCGCTGCAAGCATCAGAGAATTGAGTACAAAGCTTCCAAGAGAGGAGTTGGCTTTCAAAATCACTGAAGAAATCGTCTATGGCAAATTCGGTCACATGGAGCCTGAAGTCGCAGCTGATCGAGCAATACGCACCGCACTCGCAATATTCACAGAAGGGCTCACTGCAGCACCATTACAGGGAGTTGCGAAAGTGGCGATAAAAGCAAATTCTGATAGAACTCGTTACCTCGCAATCTATTTTGCGGGGCCAATGCGCTCTGCAGGCGGTACGGATCAGGCTCTAACCTTAGTGGTCGGCGACTTCGTAAGGCGATTGCTAGGTCTTGAACGTTACAAGCCCACAGAAGAGGAGATTTCGCGCTTTATCGAAGAGGTTAGATTGTATGAACACTCCGTCTCTCACTTTCAATATCACGTTTCAGATGATGAGCTACGAAAGGCATTACAGTGGATTCCAGTTGAGGTGACTGGCACAGAGTCAGATCCGTTTGAAGTCTCATCATTTCGCAATCTTGAAAGAATAGAGACCAATCGTGTGAGAGGAGGAGCCCTTAGAGTTATAAACGACGGCATAGTCGGACGAGCTCCAAAGGTCTCTTCAATCATTGAGAAACTTGGATTCCAAGGATGGGATTGGCTTAAAGAGATTCGCGGAGAGTCTGAAAAGAAGTCGACTGGATTTATGAACGACGTGATCGCGGGGCGTCCAATATTCTCTTTTCCGTCTAGACGTGGTGGGTTCCGACTGAGATATGGTAGAGCTCGAAACACCGGCTTGTCAGCCGTCGGTATTCACCCAGCAACAATGCTCGTACTTCAAGGATTTCTGGCTGGTGGAACGCAACTGCGATTGGAGCTTCCGGGAAAAGGTGGTATTGTAGTTCCAGTTGACACGATAGAACCACCCTTCGTTCGGTTGAAAGATGGATCTGTTATCAAAGTCACTATTTCAAATTTTGACAAACTGAAGAATGAAATCGAAAAAATCATATTCCTAGGAGACATTCTGATCAGTTTTGGTGATTTCTTGTACAACAGCAAATGGCTTGCCCCCTCCGGATACGTCGAAGAGTGGTGGATCGAAGATTTGCGAAAGGCAGTGGCAGAGAGATTTGATGGTGCTATTGAAAATGCCGCTGGATCGGTGAAGATACCCTCTGAAAGACTTGAGCAGCTTCTGGATGAACCATTCAGAGCCAAACCTAGCCTTAAAGAATCAGTGGCTTTAGCAACGATTCTTGGCGTACCCTTGCACCCTGCTTACACATGCTTCTGGTCAAACCTCTCATCAGTTGAAGAGATCAGTCGGCTGAAAAAATGGCTTCATTCATCTGAGGTTCGGCGACAAGACGACGGCATTGTTGAAATTGCTGGAGAGAATGACCCAAACGTGAAACGCGCCATGGACGTGATATGCTTACCCCATAGAATTCTAGAAAACACAATAGTAGTTGAGGGCGACGATGCACAAGCGTTTGCGCTCTGCCTCGGTTTTGATAATCCTAACAACATCACTGAGCCTACAGCTAGTTCCATCTTAGATACTCTTCATATGTTTTCAGGTCTGCGGGTCAAGGAGAAGGCACCTACATTCGTGGGTGCCCGAATGGGAAGGCCTGAGAAGGCAAAAAGGCGCGAGATGAAACCTCTTGTTCACGTACTCTTCCCAGTTGGTCTATCAGGTGGTTCTCACAGGGACCTTGTTGAGGCTGCCTCACACGGGCCAGCACCTGTGGAAATTGTCAAGCGCAAATGCCCAAACTGCAAAACCTTTACCTTCAGAACAAGATGCTTCAACTGTGGAGCTGAAACTTTAGTTGAGAAGACTTGTCCACGTTGTGGAAAGATCTCGAAAGAAGACTTTTGCCCAGTGTGCAAGATACCTGCGAGGAAATATCAGAGACAAACTGTGAATTTCAAAGAGTTGATTGACGCCGCAAGCAATAGCCTAGGCACTTCCTGCCCGAAGATTCTAAAGGGCGTAAAGGGCTTGACAAATGGCGCGAAGACTCCAGAAACCATTGAGAAAGGGATATTGCGCGCTAAGTACGACCTTTCAGTTTACAAGGACGGCACAATTCGTTTTGACGCCACAAATGCGCCTCTGACTCATTTCAAACCCATTGAGATAGGAGTCCCAATTGAAAAACTCAGAGAACTGGGGTATCTTTCTGCCATAGATGGGTCAGATCTAGCAGACCCAGACCAAACATGTGAACTCAAACTACAGGATGTTGTGGTTCCAACAAAAAGCGCACTGTATTTCTTGCGAATTGCAAGTTTCATAGATGAGCTACTAACAAAAATCTATGGCCTCCCTCCATTTTATAATGTCAAGAAAGTTGAGGATCTTGTTGGCCATCTAGTCGTTGGTCTAGCCCCACACACATGTGCAGGGGTTTTAGGCCGAATAGTTGGCTTTACAAGCCTCAGCCTCTGCTACGCGCATCCCATTTGGCACTCGGCCAAACGTAGAGACTGTGACGGCGACGAAGATGCATTAATGCTTGCGCTTGACACCTTAATCAATTTCTCGCGTGAATATCTGCCTGCACAGATAGGTGGAATCATGGATGCACCGCTTCTTCTGATACCTATCGTCAACACGAAAGATGTGCAGAGGCAAGCTCATGATTTTGACGTCGCCAAAGCTTACCCACAAGAGTTCTACTTGAAAACATGGGAGAAAACCGACGCCAAACAAGCTAGTGCCTTCATAGACCTTGTAAAATCAAGACTTGGCACTGAAGCACAGTTCGAAGGATTCGGTTTTACGACACCTGTATCCAATGTTAACATGGGGAACCAGGAAAGCATGTACAAACGATTCAAGACCATGGCTGAAAAGCTCGATGGCCAACTCGAATTGGCTGGGAAGATTGAAGCTGTGGACGCTAGGAAAGTTGCTTTGAAAGTATTAACGAGGCACCTCATTCGAGACATCGCTGGAAACCTCAGGGCTTTCTCAACCCAAGCCTTCAGGTGCAAATCCTGCAATAAACGTTACCGAAGATTGCCTCTTAGTGGCAAATGCTCTGTGTGCGGCGGAAAATTAACCTTGACCGTCTATAAAGGCGGCATAGAGAAGTATTTGGCAATAGCACAACGCTTGGTTGAGAAGTACAAGCTGCCAACGTATTATTCGCAGAGACTACTGTTGGTGGAAGAAGAGATAGAATCAATGTTCGCCAGCAAAAAGACAAAGCAAGCAAGTTTGACAGATTTCGCGTGAAAAATCTTTTTCTATAGTGAGCTGCATAGTTATGCTTGATGGGTATGGCCAAGGAAAACTGTCACCCAAACGCATATTTATCAACCATCAGGAACGTCCGGCGTGGACTTCGGACTAGGACGTTAATATTGAATGCTTTGGAAAACGGTGCTGGTGACCCCAAGGCGATTGGAGGCAAAGCGCAACTGCACTATAGAGTTGTTATTCATCATTTGAGACTTCTGAAAACAGCAGGCATTGTTGAACAGAAAATGGGTAATAGGCCACGTGTTTGGGGGTTAACAGGCTTCGGACAGAAACGCTTGGTTAATTTGCATTAAGGGATGCATTTACAGGGCAAACAACCACATTTTGGGCACTTGTTATTATATTTACTTAAGGCGGCTCTTTCAAGATCCACTGAGACAACATTCGCAAGTGATGCTAACCAAGCAAAAACATCTGCAAACTCTTTCTCAAGTTCTTCCCTGTTTCCGTGTTGAAGAGCATCCCCCAGTTCTCCAACCTCATCCAGAAGCCACTCGTAGGTATTTTTCACGCTTCGTCTAGAATCCTTGTGGTAATACAGGCGACGCATCATTTCCTGAAAATCCCGAACGTGCAAATTTGGATCCTCCTAAACACCCTTGCATTTGCGGAAAGATAGATACTCTCTGGGTATGCATAATCTAGCCCTACTAAGAGTGCTCTATCAGAAGCTTTCGCACTTCTGTGATATCAACGGACTCTTACATACTTGTAAGCTTCTGTCGCATTCTCGAAACAATAGTGTACTTTCTGGTAGTCTTTCCTGAACTCTGCAACGTCAAGCCTCACTTTTTCTGGTGACTTCTTGTCTATAACTACACGTTTGATGAATTCTGCGATTTCACTCATATCCCGTTCTTTCATTCCAAGTCTAGTGATTTCTGAGACACCCAACCTTATGCCACCTGGGTGCATGAAATGTCTTCCCTCCTTGATATCCCATGGTAACAGGTTTCTGTTTATTATTACATTCGCGTTCTCAAGGGTTCCTTCAATTGTTCCGCCATCGCCATACTTTGTAATATCGATCAAGATCACGTGTGAGTTCGTGAAACCTTTGTGTTCTGCCAGAACATTAAACCCTCTTTCATAGAGTGCTTGAGCCAGTGCCTTGGCGTTCTTGACTACTTGGCTTGCGTATTCCTTGCCAAACTCGAGCATTTCCGCGCATGCAATCGTTAGGCCTGCAACAGCGTGCAAATGATGATTGCTTACCATTCCTGGAAAGGTTGCCTTCTTAATCTTTTCAGCGTTCCTTTCCCAAGATAATATGCCTCCATGCTGTGGCCCAAAGAATGTTTTGTGCGTGCTCAGACTGACAACATCTGCCCCTTCTCGTAGCGGATCTTGGAACTGTCCCCCAGCAATCAAGCCCGCTACATGTGCAGCGTCGTAGCCCACTGTTGCGCCCGCTGAATGAACAGCTTCAGCAAGCTCCTTGACAGGATGTGGGAATGGGAAGACGCTTGCGCCAAACATGACAAATCTGGGTGGCTTGCCCTTTGAAACGAGTTCTTGAATTTTGCTCTTCGCTCTGTCCACATCTATGTTTAGCTCTTTGTAATCCAAAGGAAGATATTCAACGATCAAACCCTTAACTGCGCCAGCAGTGCCACCTAACTCTTTCTTGCCTGATGTAATATGTCCCCCGCATGGAATGGACAATGCTAGCAATATATCGCTTGGCTCTGTGAAAGCTGTGTAAACAGCAAGGTTTGCCACGACGCCTGATATCGGCCTGACATCGACAAATTCGGCATTGTAGAGTCTTTTCATTAGTTCGATGCATTTGAATTCTATTTTGTCTATGAAGCGACAACCTGCGTAAACGCGTTCTCCCGGCCATCCTTCAGCATAGCGGTTTCCGAAGTCTGAAATGATGGCTTCACGAACAGCTGGGCTTGGAATGTTTTCACTTGCTATGAGTGGAATGCTCTCCTGAAACCATCTGTGATGTTGTTGAAGAACTTCGAAGGCTTGGTCATATTCCTCTCGATTGGTGGGCATAACGGGCACCTTCACATCAAGCTATCACACACTCAAAAATTAAAACTCTTTCGGAGTAACATAACCTTAATAATGAAGAAAATCGTAGGATAGCTTTCTGATACAAGGGGAATACTGGTGAGCAAGAAGAAGAAAGAAAAATCTGGTCCGATGCCAGCCGCAAGTGCAGGGCTACTAAGATTCTTTGAAGAAGAAACCGAGGGCATCAAAGTTCGACCGGAAATCCTTGTAGTTGCATCAATAGCGTTGATAGTAATATGCGTATTGGCTCAAGTATTCTTCTAGTGCCTTGATGGTCATCGCCGTGAAGGCAGATGTAGAACTTCTATTCGTTGGACAGAGTTCAGGTGGATGAATATTTCACTTCTTTCCTCTCTGCTGGCAACCTGCGGTATGGGTTGAGCGATGGTTGCGCGCAGAATGACTGCTTCGGCGTTTGAAAGCCATACGCCTGCGGGTTCACGGGTGACGGCTACCAAAGTGCCTTCAAAACCATAGGCAGGGTCCAAAATCGCTCGTATTTCCTTTCCTACATTCTTCTCCAGCATGTGAAATATCGTCAAAGGAATACCTATCTCTGGCATGAGACTCGCAAAACCCTAATTGTTTACGTTTTACAGATAGAACACTTGTCCCTCTTAAAGTGTTTGTTTTGTGCAGCTACGAAAACCCGAACTTTCACGCGCATTTCCTATTGCGCACCGCAATGGTGATTAAACCGCACTATTCATTATGGAATCGGTGTTTACGAATTCTATACCGGCTTTACAACACTTTAATATGCCTAATTTTGTCTCTTAGAGACTTTATTTGAGAGGATGAAAGTGGGAACTGCAGAATCATTAAGTCAGTCCATGAATAGCGCGGTCAAGCACTACGCATCTCTCTTTAGACTTCCTTCATATGAGAAAGTCATCTTGCTTCAAGCATTGATCTGCGTGGGTTGTTGGACGTGCTCTACTCTGATTCTCTTTCACACTATCGAACGAGTGCTTCTCGGCTTTTCACTAGGTTGGCTTCTATTTGTGATTGGATTCTCTTTTGATTATTTGTCAAACACATTGTTCTTGCGCAATGATCCTATTTACGATCTTAGGAGAACTTCTACTGTGTCCCTCTTCTCGTCAGGGTTGTGGTTTCTGTTCATCCTTTTTGGATCCGCTATAGGCAGCTTGTTCGGTTTATCTTGGTGGATTAGGCTTGTTCTCTTAGGGTTTTCAGGCGTGCTAATACTGCGCTTGATTATTTTCCTAGCCTCTTCATCTACTAGTTTGGATCGTACTGTGATAACGTCACTTTTGCAGCCTTTTTCATGTTTACTGCCCTTCTTGTTGCTTTGGGCACAGATGGGATATACCATCTCGCTCAGCATGTGCTTCTTCCTTGCCCTCTCACCAATAATCAGCTTCTTCTCAGTTCGGTCTTTCCTCTTTCTACTGAATCGCGTGGGTGAACAAACCCTCAAAATCCCTGCTCTATCTCTATTCAAGGCCTTTCTTCTGAACTGGGTGGTTGGTCTAAACGCTCCTTTCGAAGAATTTCTCGAAAGATTAGGCGAAGAGCAAGACGTTAATGTTTCCTTACTGAAATTTGACGCTAACAAACCCAAGGTGGTAATAGTAGTTCCTTCTGTTCATCCTGGCCCGTTCAAGAACGTCGGAAGCAGCCTTTTGCCTTCACTACTCAAAACCGCGTTGGAAGAAAGGCTTAGTTACGTTACATGCGTGATGCTGGGTATGCAAGGTCATGAACTTGACCTAGCCTCCCAATTTCAGAATCAAAAAGTGATCAATCATGTTGTCAAATCTATGGATTTCGAAACCAGAGAATCGACTGCTACTCCCTCTGTGAAAGTCAGTCATGACTTGGTTACTGTACGCTGTCAAATCTTTGGTAAAGCTGCTTTTCTATCATTCACGCTTGCCCCAAACACGACTGAAGACCTTCCACAAGAGTTGGGTTTGTTTGTACGACAAGAATCGGAGAAGCATGGTCTAACTTGTTGTGCTGCGGTAAACGCGCACAATAGTATCAATAATACCTTACAAATGCCTGTTGCGTTAGAAACACTTGAAGCCGCTGCAGCCGCCTGTCTGAAGAGGGCAACGTTACTAAAGAGACTCCCTTTTCAAGTGGGCGCGTCCACGATCATACCCCAAGAATTTAGTCTTGAGGACGGCATGGGAGCTGGTGGGATTACGGTAACTACGGTCAAAGTGGGTGAGCAGAAAACTGCATACGTGGTGATTGATGGAAACAACATGGTTTCAGGATTGCGTGAGAAAATATTATCAGTTCTTCAATCTGTGAGCATTGATGAAGGTGAAGTATTTACAACAGACACGCATTCTGTGAGTGCTGTGATATTGGGTAAGCGGGGCTATCACCCGATAGGTGAAGTCATGGACAATGAGAAGCTGATAGACTACATCAAAGAAGCTGCTCTCAAGGCTTTATCCTCATTGGAACCAGCTAAGGCAGCTTGCAGTGACATCATCATACCTAAGGTTAAAGTCATAGGTGAGAAACGTCTGTTCGCATTGTCTCTTCTCATAGAACGATCTCTCCAAAGAGCAAGAAGAGTTGTGATTCCTCTTTTCGGCTCTGTAGGACTTGTCTTGATGTTGTTTTTGCTCCTTGTTTAACCCAATATTAATATGGTAGAATTTTCAGAAGTCTCATTCGAGCAACCTACCGCCTAAAGCTTACGCCCTGATTGCGCAAGGTAACATTCAGCATATTAAAGAAAGGGTTGAGATGGGTATGGGAAAAATTGAAGTAAATGAAGAATTCTGTAAGGGGTGTGGCCTTTGCGTCAATGCATGTCCGCAAAAACTTATTCGTATTTCTAACCGCGTTAGCAAGAAAGGCTATCATCCAGCAGAATTTGCCGACCTTCAAAGCGTATGCTCGGGATGCACTCTGTGTGCTTTGGTATGTCCAGACGTAGCCATTACAGTTTACCGTGAAAAGAAAAAGGTTTGAGAAAAGATGGCTGAAAGGAAGTTTATGGCCGGAAATGAAGCAATAGCAGAGGCTGCGGTTCAAGCAGGTTGCCGATACTATTTTGGCTACCCGATAACACCCCAAAACGAAATAGGTGAATATCTTTCATGGCGTCTCCCAGAAGTGGGCGGAACCTACCTTCAAGCGGAAAGTGAAGTGGCCGCTATATACATGGTGTTTGGAGCTGCTGGCGCAGGCGCAAGGGCAATGACATCATCATCAAGCCCTGGAATCAGTCTCATGCAGGAAGGGATCTCGTACATTGCTGCAGCTGAACTTCCATGCGTTTTGGTGAACATGATGCGAGGAGGGCCAGGGCTTGGCGGAATTCACCCTTCGCAGTCGGATTACTTCCAAGCAACCAAGGGAGGGGGCCACGGCGACTACCACCTGCTCGTACTGGCTCCATCTACTGGTCAAGAAGCCGCTAACCTTACCATGCTGGCCTTTGATCTCGCTGATAAGTACCTGAACCCGGTCATGATTTTGGGTGATGGCAACATGGGTCAAATGATGGAGCCTGTGGAGTTCAGGCCGCCTGAGAAACCATTTAGAGGTTCGAAGAAAGATTGGGCTATCACAGGAGCTATTGGTGACAAGCGCAAATTGATAAAAACCCTGTATCTTGACCCAGTGATCTTGGAAAAGCGCAACTTGGAGATTGGTCGCAAACTACGTGAAGTAGTCAAGAATGAGGTGCGATTCGAATCCTACATGACGGACGATGCCCATATAGTAATTGCTGCCTATGGAACAGTAGCAAGGATCGCAAAGACAGCCATAAAGGTTCTTCGAGGGAGAGGTTTGAAGGTGGGTTTACTAAGGCCCATATCGCTTTATCCGTTCCCCTACCCGGCTTTTGCTCAAATGGCTGAGAGAGTGACAGATTTCTTGGTGGTCGAAATGAGCATGGGACAAATGATTGAGGACGTGAAACTAAGCGTTTGCAACAAGAGCAGGGTGCACTTCTACAGTCGAGTGGGCGGGATGGTTCCAAGCTATGATGAAATCATCGCAGAAGTTGAAAAGATTGCTAAGGGGGTAGTGTAGACATGGAAACGGTTTTTGGAAGACCTAAAACGCTGACTTCGGCGAGCACACACTATTGCCCAGGCTGCGGTCATGGAATCATCCACAGGCTAGTGGCCGAAGTGATAGATGAACTTAGCATTAGAGAGAAGACCGTGGCTGTTGCTCCAGTGGGTTGCGCTGTCTTGCTCTACAATTACTTTGATCTTGATGCATACGAAGCCGCGCATGGGCGCGCACCAGCTATCGCAACAGGGTGCAAGCGCGTTCATCCCGAACTTGTAGTTTTCACCTACCAAGGTGACGGGGATCTCGCAGCAATAGGCACGGCGGAAATAGTTCACGCAGCGGCTCGTGGAGAACGAATCACTACTATATTCGTAAATAACGCGATCTACGGAATGACTGGAGGACAAATGGCACCTACCACGCTCATTGGACAAAAGACTACGACCACCCCAAATGGCCGAATGCCAGAAAAGGCAGGTTACCCCATAAGAGTCTGTGAAATGCTTGCCACTCTTGAAGGTGCAGCTTATATCTCCAGAGTAAGCGTAAGTAACTCCAAGAACATAATTCAAGCCAAGAAAGCAATCAAGAAAGCCTTTGAAACGCAAATCAAGAATCTGGGCTTCTCTTTGGTAGAAGTCTTATCCCAGTGTCCCACAAATTGGCACATGACACCTGTTGAATCAACAAAATGGGTTGACGAAAAAATGGCTGCCTACTTTCCGTTGGGTGAGTTTAAGGGTCCGAAGGAGACATAAACATGGCCAAAACGAAAAGCGAGAAACTGTATAAAGATGTTGTGATGGCGGGTTTCGGCGGCCAAGGTTTGATGTTTATTGGAAAACTGTTAGCGTACAGTGCCATGAAAGAAGGCAGAAATGTAACATGGATTCCATCGTATGGACCCGAAATGCGCGGTGGCACTGCTAACTGCACAGTCATAATCTCAAACGAGGAGATAGGCTCACCTGTCACGACTCATCCTTACGCAGCAATCATTATGAACAATCCTTCATTTGAGGCCTTTGAGCCACGTCTACAAACCGGCGGATTACTGCTATTCAGTAGTTCAATGGTCAATCGCCCAATAACTAGGCATGACCTCAAGATGATGGCTGTCCCAGCAACTGAGATTGCCACATCCGCAGGTACCGAGAAAGCAGCCAACATGGTCATGCTTGGGACATACATTGCTCTTACGCGAATCGTCAGCAAAGAAAGCGTTATTTCGGGTCTGAAGGAACTCTTCGGCAAGAAGCTTGATCTCTTTGAAGTGAACGTGCGTGCACTTGAAGAAGGCATGAAGTTTGCCAGCAAACAACTAGCCAAGGAGCTTGCCTAACTATGGTCTTTGTTCACTACACATTCAGGAGCCACCCGAATCACTATCTGCTCTCACCTCTTACGGAAAGATATAAGAACCCAAAATCTATGGTATTAACCACTTCGTATTGGCTAACCGCTAACAGACAAAAGGATGGAGATATGATATGACAGAATCAAAACAGAAGAAGGAGACGAAAAGAAAGGAAAAACCCTTAAAGCCGAAGGCACAGAAGGACGTGCCAAAAGCCGCACCAAGAGTAGAACCAAGAGTAGAAGCTACAGAAAAAATCGTGTATGTCGGTCAAAAACCAGTGAAGAACTATGTGATTGCCTGTCTTATGTCATTCAATGCAGGCTCAAACCCAATAGTCATCAAAGCCAGAGGAAGAGCAATATGCAAAGCTGTTGATACTGTTGAAATGCTCAGACGAGCATTTTTGAAAGACTCGAGACTTCAAAGTATAGCCATTAGCACGGAGCAGGTGACCAGAGAAGGAAATCGAAAGGCAAACGTCTCAACTATCGAGATCACAGTGACTAGACCGTAAATACCTTCTTTGCGCATTTGCAATAGAAAACTGCAGCACGGTTCTGCATAGCCAAACTCGGTATTTCGCCTTCTCTTTCAGCGGACAGCCATAGGTAATTATATAAAACCGTTTTTTCTAACCTTTACAATCTCATGGTGATATTGATGAGTGCTTACCCTAGAATCGTCGTCACTCCACCAGGACCAAAAGCAAGAGAATTCGTCAAAAAAGATGAAAACCTGATTTCCCCTTCATATGGACGTTTCTACCCACTCGTAGTAGAATCTGCAAAAGGCTGTATAGTCAAAGACGTTGATGGAAATGAGTTCATCGACTTTAACTCCGGCCTAGTGTGCATGAACGTTGGGCATAGTCATCCTAAAGTTGTGTCGGCAATAAAGAATCAATGTGATCGCTTTTTGCACTACTCCAACACAGACTTCTACTACAAGGAAGTCATTGAGTTGGCAGAAAAGCTCGCGAAAATCACGCCTGGAGCACCTGACAAGAAAGTCTATTTTGGCAACAGTGGAGCTGAGGCTATTGAAGCCGCGATCAAGCTTGCAAAATGGCACAGTCGCAAGCAGCTTTTCATCGGTTTTATCAGTGCTTTTCACGGTCGCACGGTCGGCGCCTTATCGTTTACTGCCAGCAAACCAACACAGAAACGCTACTTCTTCCCATTAATGCCAGGTGTTACCCACGTACCATATCCATACTGTTACCGTTGCCCATTCAAGCTAACCTATCCTGAATGCCATTACTGGTGCGTGGATTTCATTGATGAATATGTTTTGCAGAAATACGTGCCTCCAGAAGACACGGCTGCAATACTGTTTGAAGCAATACAAGGTGAAGGTGGTTATGTGGTTCCGCCACCAGAATATGGTCAGCGCTTGAAGAAACTTGCAGACAAGTATGGTTTGCTGTTTATAGTTGATGAGGTACAATCAGGCATCGGTCGAACCGGGAAATGGTGGGCAATCGAGCATTGGAACGTTGAACCAGACATTGTGTGTAGCGCGAAGGGATTGGCATCCGGATTACCTCTTGGTGCGACAATCGCGAAATCAAAGGTGATGGACTGGGTTCCAGGCTCACATGCAAGCACTTTTGGTGGCAACCCACTGTCATGCGTCGCTGCAAGCGCAGTTATAGACATCATACAGGAAGAGAAGCTCCTAGATAATGCGACCAAGCAAGGCGCTTACATAATGAAAAGGCTGGAAGAGCTGAAGGGTAAAAGCGAAATTGTGGGCGACGTAAGAGGCAAAGGACTGATGATTGGTGTTGAGATCGTTGAAGATAAGGAAAGCAAGAAACCAGCAGCGCAAAAGGCCAGCGAGATCATGACGCGATCATGGAAACGAGGGGTTAACGTGATCACTTGTGGGGCTTCAACCATCAGAATTGCACCGCCACTTGTCATTACCAGAGAGCTTGTGGACGCTGCTTTGGACATAATTGAGGACTCGATAAGAGAGGTTGAAAAGGCCTAACTTGCGTATTTGCATGAAAATACGACGACTCACAATAAACGATTACGATAAAATGACACGCCTTTGGACCAGAGCGAATCTGGCATTTAAACCAAAAGCGCGTGACAGCCGGGAAGCTATAGCTAACCAGATGGTTGTACACCCTGACTTTTTTCTTGGTGCATTCGAAGACGATCGCCTCGTCGGCATAGCGATCCTGAGTTCAGACGTGCGAAAAGGTTGGATAAACCGCTTAGCTGTTGATCCGAATCACAGAAGACATGGCATTGCCAAAGCTATGATCAAAGAATCCGAAGAAATACTTCGAAAACATGGCGTCAAGTTGTTCTGTGCATTGGTAGACGATGACAACACAGCATCTAAGGATCTCTTTAGAACATGTGATTACGTTGAGCATCGGGACATAATTTATTTCAGCAAGCGGGAAAACGAAGAAGTCTAGTGTGTCTTGTACAGCCTTCTATAAGAAGTCGAGCAGTGTAAAGTAGCCCTTAGAATTTGCTCGGTTTTGCTATGATCTCCTTTATCTTCAGGTTGAAAAACGTTGCAGCATGAGTCGGTTGTATTCTGAGGGCAGTGTCAGCGCCTCTGCCTGTTCCGCCTATGGCAATGACATCTTTGTCAGTTGATATCAATCCTGCGTCCGCCGCCATCAGCGTTATCTCTACGCAAACTTTTGTTCCCTCCCCCATTAATCTGAGAACGTTTGCAATCAATTCTGGGGGTTGTATCGTGCCGAAGTCTTTGCGTATTGCGCGTTCAGCGCTGCTGAGGACGTGAGTGCCTGTGAAAATCTTTGCCCCGTTTGCCGTGATCTCCTGCTTATGATCCTCTTGCAGTTCTGTCTTTCCAGGGTCTTTGAAACCGTATGAGTGGGTTACTACAATAACGTTGTGGCCTTTGAACAGTTTAGATGCTTTGGCTCCTGTTTCGCCGGTTGTTGAAGCAACTACTATGTTTTCTATGTTTTCCTTTTCTGCGTAGTTCTTAGTCAACGTCAATAGATTATCGGTGTTCTCTTTTCCGGTTTCCTCAAAGTATGTGGTTTTCTTTTCTTTGAAGCTCATTTGTTTTTCCTCATTTTTGATTGCTGACCGTTTCTTGATATGGTTCTTTTTGAATGATGTTAATGCTTTTTCCTTTTACTGGTTTTCTTTTCAGTGGTGTGCCACACACTTTGCATGTTTTTTGTTTGCTGTCTGCCGGGTATTTTCGGTGACATGCTGGGCAATATCTTATCCAGTGTAGGCGGCGACGGATTCCGTACGTTGCGAGCGAAGCGAATTCTATGCCTACTTGGTTTGCGACGTTCTGTATTGAATAGTCGTCGGTAACTATCAATGGAGTGTATCCCTCAGTCTTGAGTTCGAGAGCCAATGCCAAAACTTGAAGGTCTGTCTCTGACAGGAAAAATGTGTCTCCGACGACTGTTGCTGAAGCTTTAATCCTGCTCAGTGATATTTCGTTTGGTATCCTAACCCTAAGCTTTCCATTTTCAACCGCTATTTTGAATCTGACATCTACCATGGAATTCTCTGCTATTTCGTCTTTAACCTTCGGAACAGTGTAATGTTCCCCCTCTATTGAGAGGGGATCAAAACCAGCTATCAAAGCAGATGTGTCCAAGACCACTGCTTTTTTCAAGGTGTTGTCCACGGGGTCTTCTCACCTCATGCCCTTGAAAAGAAGCCTGCTCCTCAAGCGATTATAGAAGTTATCGGTGAACCTTATGAATCTGGTCTCGTTCTTTGAACGTGTGACCGTTACTGTTGGAAGTTTTGAGCTTATGAGCCTATTGAATTGCCCATCGATCAAGACCAGCATTTTGTTTGGTCTGAGGACCTCGACTGTGAGGCTTGAGTTTCCTGGAAAGACCACCGATCGAAAATCAGTTAATGGACATATCGGGGTTAGAACGAAAGCGTCTACGCTAGGGTCTAAAACGGGTCCCCCTGCTGATAGCGAGTAGCCCGTGGATCCTGTTTGTGTGGATATGAGTAGCGAGTCTGCTTGGCAAGTTAGAATTGGTTTGTTGTCTTTTAGAATTCGTGTATAGAGCAACTTGGCAGGTTCATCATGTGTAATCAGAACTTCGTTCAAGGCGTCAGGAAACTTTGATCCATCTGCCCTTGTGGTTAGCTTCATACATTTCTCAATTCCATAATCGCCGTTGAGGCATTTGTCTACTGCAGTGAAGGCCAGTTTTGGTTCGACTTCGGTGAGGAAACCTCTTATCCCCATGTTTATGGCAAGTATCGGTGGCTCCGGCTTTGGGATTGAAACACACGTTCTTAGGATTGTGCCGTCTCCACCAATCGTTATTATTAAGTCAGTTTTCATTCGTTCCAGAGGGATCATTTCGCCCGTTTGCACCATTTTGGTTAACGTATTCTCCACGTTCACCTTCAAGTCTTTGCTTTGCAGGTGTTGCGCAAGTTCCTCTGCAAGTTTTATGGCTCTTTTCCTATCATAACGAGCGACGATTCCCACGGTCTTGAACAAAATCTTCACCGTTCACGGTATTAGCGGCACCTTAATCTATATATGGATGTTGTTTGAATTGGGCTATAGATAGGCGCTTGCAAAAAGCTGGTGAGTGAATGAGCAAACCTGTTGATGTTGGGGAACTACGTGTTGGCGGATACATGATGATTGAAGGTGAACCATGCCATATAGTTGACATTACAAAGTCGAAACCAGGCAAACATGGGTCGGCTAAAGCAAGGATCGTGGGTGTAGGTGTTTTTGACGGCGTGAAGCGACAGTTTGTGAAGCCTGTGGCATCTAACGCCGAAGTGCCCATAATTGACAAAAGGACTGGCCAAGTTTTCGCAGTTACTCCCAATGGGATTCAGATAATGGACTTGGAAACCTACGAGTACTCGGATGCTCCTTATCCCGAAGATGCAGAGCTTAAGGCGAAACTCGTGGCCGGCGTTGAGATTGAGTATTGGAATATAATGGGCAAGATGAAGATCGTTAGAGCCAAGTAAACTGAGAAACAGTTAAACTGTTTTCATTAAGCCTTTCTCGTTACTATTAGAGGCCATACCATTGGCCACGGTGAAATCAGAAAACGGCGAAACTATTCTGATAAAGAAGTTTGCGCTTGCAGACAAAGAGACATTGTTTACTTGCTAGCATTCGTGACCTGTGCCTCCAAGCCGAAACGGAACGTTACCCCGCGCATCTCTAGAGCTCCGTCGGGGTGGATGTAGATCAGGTCGTTGTGAAGGTTCAGCACGCTCAACGGAAACATCATGAAGAGGGAATACTCATTTTCTCCTTGGATTCCATAGTGGTAGGGGCTTTGCGGGTACTCACGAAACACGCGTTGTACTGCATAGACGCCCGTGCTCGACTCAACGTGGTATATCCACGGAAAGTACTTGCCGTTATCGTAGTAGATGCTGCCATTTTCGTCCGATATTCTGCCGTCGCCATTCTCGTCGAAGACAATCATCAGCCCACTCTGTCCATGATTCACCCTGCAAATGATTGAGAGGTTCTGTTCAACTATGCTGAAACTCATCTCAACCCGCAAAGGAATGGGAGAACCATTAAGACGTGCAAACTCAAAAGTGAAATTGCGCATGTTCACCAACCTGCCAAGCTGCTCATCCAAGCTAGCTACTTGACCGTTCAAAACGTCAACGTCCTCCTGCAAGTCCGCCACCGCAGACGCCAGATCACTCGACCGCAAATAGAAAAATCCCCCGATCAACGCTGTAACTCCTAGAGAAGTCAGAAGCAATACCAAGAACACAGACTTGATGTTCATAAGCACGAACTGTCTCCTGCAACAGACCTTAGAACCACATTAGGATGGACTGAACCATGTTCAATAAGGATGCAGAAAGAAATAGGGTTTGAAGAGGAAGCAAACAATCCGCCAAGTCTCATGATTCTCACAAGTTGACACAGGTTTGTACTACGCAGTACATTTATATACATAGTTTATCCTATAACGTTTGTGTAAAGCGCGCGGTTCATCTCTATGAGAAGCTTGGGTTCAAGATTGAAGGTTCTTTGAGAGATTCGTATTTTGGCGAAGACAAGCAATATTATCAGGAACTTGCGGTGGGCTTGATGCTTGATAATTAACTCCCCTCTTGGTTCTGAGGAGCTAATCTTGGTTGATGAGGGTCATTATCAAAGGTTTATTTCAGTGTCCGTCCTATGGTGTTTTGAAGCCAATGATGCAAGAAGAGCCGTCTGACTAGTGAAGAATATGTTATGGGGCTGAGGCTTCAGCATGGTAACTATGAAAATAGCGCTTGTTCAATGCTAAGATAATGTGAACTTGAGGTTTATTCTACATCGATTGTTTGCTATTTTGTGCTCAATCTTCGTTTACGCGGTAGGTGAACTTCCAATATTCCCTTCTTGAATTTTATTTTCATTTTGCTCATTCGCACGGGCACGGGCACTCGTGAATAGCAATGTAGCTTCTGAAATTCGCCTTCACAATGAGTTATGCCCAGTTCTGAAAACCGAACTTTCCTCTTCATCTCAGCCGATATCTCAAGTATGTTTTCATCCAAAGGTTTAACCTGAACTTTGTTTTCAAAAGTCAAAGGCAAATCAACTGTCACTACGACTTCAGTGGGTGTTATTTTCATGTCGTGAAGCGGCTCAATTGTGCAATTCCTCTGGTTCCAACTCGGTCTATCCGCCTGCCTCCTTCCCCAGTGTTCGAACTCATGCTCCAACTCCTCAAAATATCTGTCCACAATCTCAGAGATTGCATGCTTTCTTTCAATTGACAAGACGATTCTCCTCCTTAGGAAACGTAAACAGGGATATCATATTCCTGTCCTTTTTTCATTTTGACCATTTCTTCCTGCGTACGTTTCATCACATCTCTGGCTTTCAGTCTGATCTCTTCGCCTTTCTCCAAAAGTTTCGCGACATCAACCTTTATCCCAGTAACCTTTGCTAAACTTTTCAATATCTCTGCCGCGGCTTCTGGATCCGGATAATTAAGAAAACATTGTGCGAGCAAAGTTACTGCTGGTAAACCTATTTGCGAACAGCGCATCAGCATAATCGCTTGCGGACCAACCATGTAACCCTCCATAAGACCTTCGACGCCCTTGTCTTGAACCATCTTAAGCATCTCAGGACTTGACCCAGCTGCGAATACTTTCAACTCTTTTGCGTCCTGCCTGTCCTCGATGGGAATACCGCTCAACGAGATCATCATCCTAGCTTTCTTACTCTGTCCCCATTCAATCAAGCCGTCCATAACTTGGTAGATTATGTCAGCAGAAATCGGGGTTTCTGAAGCAGCTAGAAGAATTTTGTCGTTTCCAAAGATCCTTATTGGAGAGTGCGGTACTCCCTCATGTAAAACGACAATTGGTGGCAGCAACCGTGAATCCAAATAAGCCACTTCTTCCAAGCCTAACTCGTCAATCAAATGAGATGCAGCGATTACCCCAACCAAACCAGCGTCTGGGAAACCGAAAAGCATCAGTGCACCAGATGGGATTTGTTTCTTCTCCACGATTCTAGTCTCGCTCAAATCTAGCCCTCAAATACTTACAGTCTTGTATCGTGTAAAAACTTTATGCATGGCAACAAGAAAACAGCGAATACTTATTTAAAGCCGTACGAACTCTAGAACAAGAGAAAATTATGGCCTTAGAACGCTTGGGTTCATCTCTTTACGAAGCAATAAAAAAAGTCTTCAAAGCCTCGGTTGTAGATGAGGCCACAGTCAAGGAACTCGTTCAAGACATACAGAGAGCTCTGCTCCAAGCAGACGTAAACGTTAAGCTTGTTCTCGAAATCTCAAAAAGGATAGAGGAAAGGGCACTGAACGAAAAGGTTCCCCCAGGGGTTTCCAGACGTGAACACATAATAAAAGTGGTCTACGAGGAACTAACTCGCTTTCTGGGCGAAAAACCTGTTCCTGTCAAGATAGAACCAGGCAAAAGGAAGACAATTATGCTAGTAGGTATCCAAGGTTCAGGGAAAACAACGAACGGTGCAAAACTTGCCCGATACTTTCAAAAAAGAGGGATGAAACCTGCACTGATCTGTGCTGACACGTTTCGACCGGGAGCCTACGCACAACTTCAACAGTTAGCTAATAGAATAAACGTGCCACTTTATGGTGATCCGAAAGCCAAAGATTCTCTCAAAGTAGTTAATGAAGGATTGGAACAGTTTACTGGCAAAGATATTGTTATCATTGATACTTCGGGCCGTCACAAAGGGGAGCAAGAACTGATCAAAGAAATGAAGGCACTCGAAAAAAACATTAAACCTGATGAGGTCATGCTCGTGGTAGACGGCACAATCGGGCAACAAGCCCTAGTTCAAGCAAAAGCCTTCAACGAAGCCACACCAATAGGTTCAATCCTTGTGACAAAATTGGATGGTTCGGCACGCGGCGGCGGAGCATTATCAGCGGTTGCGGCCACAGGGGCTCCCATAAAGTTCATCGGGACAGGCGAAAAAGTGGAAGACATTGAACCATTTGTCCCGTCAAGGTTTGTGGGAAGACTTCTAGGCATGGGTGATCTCGAGACTCTTCTTGACAAGGTGCGAGAAGCCGAAGTTAAAGTTCCAGAGAAGAAAGCCAAGGCGATACTAAGCGGAAAATTCACTTTGACCGACATGTACGAACAGTTCGAAGCCGTAAAAGGAATGGGCACGTTTCGCAAACTCTTGAAGATGCTTCCAGGCATGTCTTACAACATACCTGAAGAGATGCTTAACACGGCTGAAGATCGGCTTGAAAAATGGCGCGTAATGATCCAGTCAATGACTCAGCAAGAGAAGGATAATCCCAAGATATTCAATTCTTCAAGGATGAAGAGAGTAGCAAGAGGTTCAGGAACCAGTGAAAAAGAAGTGAAAGAGCTTCTAAAGCAGTATGTGATGATGCGTCAGATGCTCAAAACCTTTCGAAGAAAGAAGAAACTGCCTTTCTTCGGAAAAGGCATGCCTGTCGACCTAGGCTGAGTCAAGTTCAAATCAAGGGGAAACATGCTTGGATATTCTGCAAGAAGCATTGACGATGCTTGAACGGCACCCACTGTGTGACCATTGTCTAGGAAGGCAATTTGCCCTGCTTGGTCACGGAATTGAGAATGACACTAGAGGAAATGCCATAAAAATGGTTCTGACGCTAAGAGCTCACGCCGCACTCTCAAAAGATGCCGAAGCAGTTAGAACTCTCAAAGTCTTGGCGACCAACGGGTTCTCAGAAATAGCACGAGAATTACTGAGAAAAGCCAAGAAACGTGTTCGAGTAGATTTCACTCAGAGAATATGCTTCCTTTGCGAAGGTAAACTTGAAGCCACTGAGAGCTTCGCCCAGAAAGCCGTCAACATTCTCGCTCCATATGAGTATCACAATTTCTTAGTCGGGACGGAACTGCCCAAGAAAGTTGAGGAGCGTGAAGACGAGTTCAAATCAGAGTTCGGAGTAGCCTACGGCGAAAACATGCGCAATGAATTTGGACGATTGATAGGGAAAAAGGTCGCCGAATTGATTGGAAAGCCTGTTGACTTTCTAAGACCTGAAATAGTTGTGCTCGTAAACCCATACGCTGACATAGTAAACCTTCAAATCAATCCACTGTTTATTGCTGGAAGATACAAGAAGCTGGTCAGGGGCATACCGCAGTCAAAGTGGTTCTGTTCCAATTGCCGCGGAAGAGGCTGTGAGAAATGTAACTGGACTGGAAAAATGTATCCAGAATCGGTGGAGGAAATCATCGCAAAGCCCTTCCTAGAAGTCACATACGGTATGAAATCATCGTTTCACGCCTCTGGAAGAGAAGACATTGATGCTCGAATGCTCGGCACGGGCAGACCCTTCGTACTTGAAATCACCAAACCCCAAAAAAGGTTTGTAGATCTTGAAAAACTTGAAAGGGCTACCAACAATTTTGGTAAGGGAAAGGTCCAAATTTCAAGCTTGCATTTTGCAGACAAAGACGTCGTAAGACGACTGAAAAAAGGAGAAGCTACCCAGAAAGAATATCGTGTGCTGATAGAGTTTGAAAACACGATTAAAGATAAGGACATGCGGTTACTTGAGGAGAAGCTAAAGAATATGTTGATCGCTCAGAAAACGCCCGTTCGTGTGGTTCACAGACGTGCGGACTTGACGCGAGAAAAGTACATATACGACGTGAATGTAAAGAAATTGTCACCTAGAAAAGCTGAGATGAAAATACGTTGCCAAGGAGGACTTTATGTTAAGGAGTTGGTTACGGGAGATGGCGGAAGAACGACACCCAGCATCTCAGAGATTCTCAAAAACAAAGCGAAGCCTATGAAGCTTGATGTTTTGAGAGTTATTATGGAAGACTAAAGAGGTGGAAAAATGAAAGGATCAAAAGGTTATCGATCAGGCACACGGCACTTACTAAGAAAGGGACCGAGAATGCATGGAAAACCCAGTCTGAGCAAACTGCTGCAGGAATACCAGCCTGGAAACCATGTACTTGTGAGGATAGACTCAAGCATCCAAAAAGGAATGCCACATAGACGCTTTCACGGCAAGATCGGCACAATAATCCAAAAACGTGGACGAAGCTACGTCGTAAGTGTGTCTCAAGGAGATGCAGTCAAGGAAATCGTTGTCAGGCCTGAACATTTGGAACCAGTCAAAAGTGATTAAGATGTCAAAAGAAACTGCGACAGAAAGGAAACTTACGCTTCCAAACGTAAAAAAGACACTTGATTCTATAGGCGAAGAAAATCTTGATCAGTTGCAGCGCCGCACATTAGACTATGTAGCCAAATTTGCCAAAGTCGACGCTGATGCAGCTGACAAAATCGTGGTGAAACTTGTAAATGAATTTGGGCTAGACGAAAACGAAGCTGTCCAAGTCGTCAACTGTATGCCAAGAACTGTTGATGAGTTGCGTGTTTTCCTTGCTGGTGGCCGCAAAATTATTGAGGTGTCAACATTGAAAGCAATCATAGGCCTTTTGGACGAACATAGAAAACTGAAGTAGCCCTTCCCAGACTTCAACTATTTTTTAAGCAATAAGAACGCAAGATAAGGGTGAACATGACTATGATGGAGAAGCGTTACGAAGAGTACGCTTACATTCTAGATTTCCTACCGCATGGCCGACCGGGACTTCGCCCTCAGGGAAAGGCGGGATACAGAGCTGGGGCTATGGTTCAGTTGGTAGGGGAAGAATTCTTCACACTTCTCGAAGCACTAGTCAAAGACGGCGTAATGCTCAAACCTCATGACCGCGTCTACGTGGGAAAAGAATCACGTGAAGAAATCACCTACATAATCGGACGAATAGGATATGAGGAGCTAACTGCCGCAGCCAAGATGGAGCTTCCAACAGTGATCAATAGAATTGTGCTAAGTCGCGAAAGACGGTTCGTGGACTTTTTCAACAATTCAAGAGCCGTGACGCCGCGAATGCATTCACTAGAGCTGATTCCTGGCATTGGAAAAAAGTACATGTGGCAGGTCATAAATGAACGTGAAAGAAAACCCTTCGAGAACTATGGCGATCTGCAAAAGCGCACTGAACTGCCTAGCCCGGTCAAACTAATAACCAAAAGAGTCTTGGAGGAACTGGCTGGCGACAGCAAGTATCGGCTATTTACGAGAGTTCAATAGCGTGACCGATATTTCACGAACTGACTTGAGCCTTCTGGCAAAAACGAAGTTTCTGCTTCGAGTAAACCGGATTCTTCCGAACAGGCTTCTAGGACAGAACTTCATGATCGAACCTTCAATACTCCAAACAATGAGCGACTATGCGTCGTTAGACAAGAAAGATGTCGTTGTCGACATTGGCGCAGGTTTGGGTTTTCTGACGCGTTCCCTTGCGAGTAAATGTAGAAGCGTCGTGGCTGTAGAGATAGATGATAAGCTAGTAAAGATCTTGCATGAAGAGCTTAGAGACACGCCTAATGTCAGAATAGTTCATGGCAATGTGCTCAAAACACAAGTTCCGAAGTTCAACAAGATCGTTTCCATCCCACCTTATGGGGTCTCTTCGCGATTACTCTTATGGCTTTTCAGCAGAAATTTCGATAGTGCAGTGCTAGTTTTTCAAAAAGAGTTTGCAGATCGACTTGTAGCTTCTGTTGGAAGCGAGAATTATGGATGGTTGACGGTTCTTGCCTACTATTATTCAAAGTGTGAACTTCTGGATGACATTCCAAAAGCGAAGTTTTATCCCCAACCAAAAGTGGATTCTATTATAGTTCGCCTAAGGCCCAAACAGCCGCCACCGTTCTCATTGAAAAACACCTCATTGTTCACCAAGCTTACTCAATCAGTCTTCACTCAACGTAATAGAAAGATCAGAAACGCTATCTTACCATTCCTTAAAGGAATACTTGCTAAGAACTCTAAAGAAGCCATGGCTTGTGTTGCGAGAATCCCTTTCAGCGACAAGCGTGTGAGAGAGTTGCAGCCTGAGGACTTCGGAGCCTTGGCAAATGTCCTCGCATAGTAAGAAAGTCTTCTTTGCCGATTACGTGTTTGATGTTGGAACGAAAGTCTATGAACCCGCAGAGGATTCGTTCTTCTTTGCTGAAAACATGAGGATCGAATGCGATGAATATGTTCTTGACATGGGTACAGGATGTGGTATTCTGGGCATTGTCGCTGCAGAGAAAGCCTCAAGAGTCGTCGCAATTGACATAAACCCATATGCCGTACATTACGCCAAAGAGAATGCGGAAGTCAACTGTGCTAGAGGCAAGTTGTCTTTTGTGCAGGGGGATCTCTTCACACCGTTAAGATCAGGGGAGCAATTTGATCTAGTTCTTTTCAATGCTCCTTACTTGCCGGAAGAGCCATTTGGGAGTGGCTCTTGGCTTGAACGCGCTTGGAACGGCGGGAAGACTGGAAGACAAGTTATCAATCGCTTCATTCTTGATGCGCCCAAATATTTGAAAGAAGCTGGGCGCGTTCTTCTAATGTTATCAACTGTCACTGGTGTCAATGCGACATTGCTGAAGTTTAGAGAAGGTGGGTTTAACGCAAAAGTTGCTGCCAAACTTGAATTGCCCTTTTTTGAAACTCTAGCGTTGTTGGAAGCAAAGCATTGCCGATCTTGAGTCCTAGGTCCTCAAAGGACTTTTCGTAGTCGTATTTCATCCCTTATAGGTAATCCGCTTATGCCACTCAAGATCTCACCATGCTTTTCTGCAATGGCGTTTGGTCTCACTTCATAAATCTGGAACCCGGTCGCTTGATAAAACGCTAGCGCTGGTAAGTCATCATTTGAGGTTGAAACCCGCAATGTCTTCTTTCCCGTTTTTCTAGCTTCTGCTTCAACTTTTCGAATTAGACTTTTTCCAACTCCAGAACCTTGATACTTGGGCTTCACTGCCATTGCCACAATAATTAGAGCATCTCTGTCTTCTGCGAAGGATATGAATCCAACAATTCCGTCATGTGCTTTTGCGACGTATGCCGATAGTTCAGCAACATCAAATGTTCTGTCAAATGTCAATTGCTCAGTCTCTCCCCAGAACTGCTTGGCTGATCTCCGAATAATGGTTTTTTCAGTTTCCGATTTCGCCCTACAGACAGTGTAATCCATCTTCCTTTTCGCAATGCATGATGGACAATTAGTCCGCAATCGCGTATGTTCACTGCATACTATTCTTCCGCAAACACTGCATTTGTAGACTCCTTGTTTCTTGCAAAGCTTACAGCGCACGACGCTTCCCTTCTTTCCATTGTTCTTTCTGAAAAAGTATATAACGTGAGAGGCTCAGTATTGCTAGAAAAGCGGTAGGGGTCTCAACTATGTGTGTCTTGGGCAAGGACAAACTCAAACAGTTAATTGAAAACCACAAGTGCATATATCCGTACGACTACAACTTGCTGGACGGAGACGGCTACATTCTAACGGTCAAAGAAGAAACAACACTGCATTATCTTGAGCATAAAAACCTAATAACTCACGAGATTGTTTTCATCCCGCCCGACATGGTCGCACATTTAACTGCCAAAAGCAAGTACGGACGAATGGGGCTATCTTTCTTGAACGCGGCCAAAGTCCACAGCGGATTCACTGGCAGACTTGCCCTTGAACTCGTAAACTTGAGTAATGACCGTTGCCCGATCACAATCAAGCGTGGAGACCCGTTCATGCATATCGAGTTTGTGACAAGAGAAGGCGAACCGTCCCCTTACAATGGAGAGTATCAGTTCCAATACTTGACGGATGAAGAAATGCAAATGTACATTCCAATCATGAAGAAAGTCTTCTCGAACTACGATGAACTGGCAAAAACATGGTTTAGAAATAAAAGACTGCAACCGTGAATAGCTCATTTTTGAAGAATGTGAATTTTCCTGCCGATCTTGTGTCTTTTCTCGACATCAACAAAATTCGACGTCCCAATCAAGCTTCCAGTAAACCGATTTCCTTCGGCAAAAAAGTCCTTCTTAAAGGGAGAAACTGTCTTAAAGCCTAGGCATCTAGCTCTTTCCTCAATGTTCAAAGTAATGAATTCTCCACTGCGTGTCCTAATGTAAGGTGCCACAAAAACCAGTCTACCTCCACGCTTCAAAACCTTGTACGATTCCTCTAGAAAATCAAAATATAATGGCTTCAATTCATCGACTATCCCACTCGCGTAACTTACAGTCGGAACATGGCGTAAGGCCGGTCCCAAATCAGGTTCAGTTGCGACGCAATCAACTGTCTCCTTACCTATTTGTTTCGTCAAGTTGCGCGAATCCCCAAACATGACTGTGTATTTTGCGTTTGCTAGGTCATACTCACTTTTTAGCCAATCAAGATTTCTACGGGAGGCCTCGATACACCACGGATTCATATCGATCCCTATTGTCTGTGCTTTCGCCAGAACAGCTTCTTGTAAAATCGTCCCTACCCCACAAAAAGGATCCAATAAGACTTTACCGGGGGAACATGAAGAGAGATTTACCATTATTTTAGCCAATCTTGGAGGTATTGAGAAGATCTTGCGTTGAATAGGTCTATCAATGTCCCTCTTTTGAAATTCGAAAGGATTGTGCACAGCGATGGTGTTTGCGACTACGGTTTGTTCCTCGCCTATGCAGCATAATATCTCTGCACTCTTTTCAACCAAGCCTTTCTTCAATACCTCTACATGAGTCAGTTGCGGTAGTTTCCTATTTTTGGGGAAACCCATGAACCTAGCTCTTATGCCGTGAGCCGCAAAATCCTTCTTGAAATGACTTCCTAAGAATCTTTGGGTTCTCTTGGAAATTCGGTGGAAAACCGGATTCTCAAAGTACAGGCTGACTCCGAATACACAGTTTCCCGCTGTCTTGAAAATCTTCTGGAAGACTAGATCTGAGGAGAGTTTTGACTCAATCTCTATTTGAGCTTCTTTCTTCATATGAATGAAGGCTTCATCAACAATCTGTGAAGGAATAGATGTTATCACTTTGCCGATCTTTATGAATCCTCCAAGCTCATTAATACAAGAACCTTCCAGAGATTCCTCTCCAGTGATAACAAAATGAGACTTTGAAAGGTCTGTAATTCTGAAATTGTATTCTCTCGTTTCAAGGAATGATAAGAGCTCCGCTAAAGAAAGCTGCCAATTCTTTCCAGGAATAAACACGTAACTAGTCATTGTGGGGTTTGACATTTCGATCATGCAGAACTACGTTTTGGCTGTCATATGAGTAGTAATTGCTAGTTATTCCGGTCCGATATTTTAGCATTCTAGATGATTAAGGTAGTTGGTTCGCTTGGATTGTTCCACTAAGCAATTTGTTGATTCTGAATATGTATTATCGAATCAAAAAGCAAATCAGTCATTCCAAAATTATGGTTAAGTTTGCTCCTAGAATGTTTAAATAGAACGGCATTGGTATGCTGAAGGGGAATGTTGCATGCACGCAAAGAATTACAGAGCTGTTAAAGGTCAATCATACACGAGAAAAGAGTTTGCAAAAGGTTTTCCAACTCCTAAAATAACGAAATTCACAATGGGCGACACCAAGTTACACTTTGAATATGAAGTTAAGCTTATTGCTCTAGAGCAAGCTCAGATTCGCCATGTCGCATTAGAAGCCGCCCGTATAGCAGCAAATCGTATTGTGATTGACAAACTTGTGAATAATTATCGTTTGGATGTTCTGCCTTTCCCACATGTAATTCTCAGGGAGAACAAGATGATATTCGGTGCTCATGCGGACCGTCTTCAACAAGGCATGCGTGGTTCGTTTGGGAAACCTATTGGAACAGCAGCTCGCGTGAAGCCAAATCAAACGATAATAACAATTCACGTGAATAAGGAAGGCGTTGAAACAGCAAAAGAAGCTCTGAAACGAGGATCTGCCAAACTTCCGATTCCCTGCAGGGTCACCATCGATAAACTGCAAGAGGAAGAGGCGAATTTAGTTGGCTGAAATGCGAGAAGATCTAGTTTTATGGTTTGAGAATTTGAGGAAGACAGACATTCCGTCTGTCGGTGGCAAAAACGCCAATTTGGGTGAGTTAACAAATGCTGGTATACATGTTCCACCTGGCTTTGCCATAACTGCTTTTTCGTACAAGAGATTCATACAAGAGACTGGAATATCTTCAAAAATCTATGAAATTATAAAAGACACAATCACCAACCCGAATGAGCCAAAGCTTTACGAAACTGCCTCTAAGAAGATTCGAGAGTTGATTGAGGCAACACCAATGCCGAAAGACATTGAAAACGCTATTAGATCTACATACGAAGAACTTTGCAGAAAACTTGGCATACAAGACGTCTTTGTTGCTGTAAGATCTAGTGCGACTGCTGAAGACTTGGCTGATGCGTCCTTCGCTGGGCAGCAGGAGACTTTTCTGAATGTTAGAGGCGTAGACGAGGTTTTGGAGACAACTGTGAAGTGCTGGTCAAGTCTCTTTACGCCACGAGCTATTTTTTACCGCACCGAAAAAGGATTCGCTCATGAGAAGGTCTTCATAAGCGTCGGCGTTCAGAAAATGGTAAATTCCCGAGCTGCGGGTGTCATGTTTACTATGAACCCTGTTTCTGGCGATAATAGCCAGATTATTATTGAAGGTAATTATGGGTTGGGTGAAGCTGTTGTTTCAGGTGCGGTTACACCTGACAATTTTGTTGTTAGTAAGAAGACCATGAGTATTGTTGAGAGGCGCTTGGCCAAGAAAACGTTACAGTATGTTCGTGACCCAAACACGGGCAAGACAGTGCATTTTGGGGTTCCTATCGATAGGCAAGATCAACCTTGCATAAGTGATGAGGAAATAATCTATCTTGCAGAACTGGCCAAGCGGATTGAACAGCACTATGGGAAGCCTCAAGACATCGAGTGGGCGATTGATAGGGATGTACCCTTTCCTAGTAACATGTTCATAGTGCAGTCGCGGCCTGAAACTGTTTGGGCGCAGAAGACTCCGGAAGCAATATTGAGAGGCGAGAGTGAAAAGTTGAAATCAACTGAAGCGTTAAAAATCATTGTTAGGGGAATTGCAGCTGGGAAAAGAGGTTTTGGCGTAGGCAAAGCAAAAATCGTGACAGATCCTGAAGAAGCTGCAAAAGTGATGCGAAAAGGCGACATACTGGTTACAGCTATGACTAACCCAGACTATGTGCCCTTCATGAAGCTCGCAGGAGCTATAGTAACCGACAAGGGTGGTGTAACATGTCACGCAGCTATTGTCAGCCGCGAACTGGGCATTCCATGCGTTGTCGGTACCGAAAACGGAACGAAGCTCATGATCACTGGAGAGGAATACACGGTCGATTCTAGAAGTGGCATTGTTTACGAAGGCGTGCTTTCAACTTTGACGGAGCAGCTTTCGTCTGCAGCCGGAGCAGTGGCAGGCTCCGCGGTTAATGGTAGCGTTTTCCAGTCAGTCCCTGTGACAGCGACCAAGATCTACATGAATTTGGGCGTGCCTGAAAAGGTCGAAGAATACAAGAACCTGCCATTCGAAGGAATAGGACTGATGCGTACTGAATTTATCCTAGCCAGCTACATAGGCGAGCACCCGATGTTGTTTGTGGAGACAAATCAAGGGCAAAGGTTCGTAGATAAGCTTGCAGATGGAATAGCTACTGTTGCTAGAACAGTACAGCCTCGCCCAGTTGTAGTACGTTTCAGCGATTTCAAAACAAACGAATATAGAGAGTTGAAAGGCGGCGAAAAATACGAGATAGTCGAAGCCAATCCGATGCTTGGCTGGCGAGGATGCAGCCGCTACATAAGCCAATGGTATGAAAAGGCATTCAGACTTGAATGTCAAGCCATCCAAAAGTGCCGTAGGGAGTGGGGTCTCAAAAACGTGTGGGTAATGCTCCCTGTCGTACGCACGCTGTGGGAAGCAGAGAAAGTCTTAAAGATCATGCAGGAAGAAGGCTTGGAAAGGTCGCGAGACTTCAAGATATGGTTCATGGCGGAAACGCCTTCAATTGCCATACTTGCTGACGAGTTTTCCAAGCTTTGTGACGGTTTTTCAATAGGTTCGAACGATATGACCCAAGGAATACTCATGATTGACAGAGACTCGGAGCGGCTGGGACAGATGGGTTATTTCGACGAAAGAGATCCTGCTGTGAAGAGAATACTCGCTCACCTAATCAATGTAGCTCATGAGCATGGATGCACTGTTTCGATTTGTGGAGAAGGGCCTTCAAACCTCCCAGACTTCGCCGAGTTCCTCGTAAAGGCTGGAATAGATAGCATCTCAGTTAACAATGACGCTGTTGTCTCAACCAAGAAGCTCGTTGCAAGTATCGAACGGAAAATAATGCTGGAAGAACTTGCAGAACAAAGAGAAAGATCACTCGGACGGATCAACAGAAAGCCAAGAGAAGACTGGGAATGGACACCTAGGTGGAGCGGCACAGAAGAGTAGTATGCCTGCTTTTATGATCATTAAAGAAAACGCTTGAAACCGATTTCCTTGGTCGTGCAAGAGTGAGACTATTCGATTTTGAGGAAGAAAGAATCAAACAGGAGATTCTCAGACTTGGTGCTAAACGCGTTTTGGTCCAACTTCCAGAGGGGCTGAAACCTGAAGCTCAACACTTGGCAAACACAATCGAGAAAACAGGTGCTCTTCCCATGTTCTCAGCAGATCCGTGCTATGGCGCATGTGATCTTGTGACATCAGAAGCTGAAAGTCTAAATGCAGATCTGATAATCCATTACGGGCACTCAAAACTGTCAAAGCATGAGCGAGTCCCAACGGTATACGTGGAGGCAAGAGCAACTCTGCCAGTGGACGACGCAGTCGCAAAAGCTATACCATTGCTTGAAAAATGGCGCAAAATCGGTTTGACGACAACAGTTCAACATGTACAAACTCTTGATAACGTTAGAGAGCTTCTGCTAAGAGCAGGCAAAATGGTTGTGATAGGCGATGCTGGACGCTTGGAATATCCTGGGCAAGTTATAGGCTGCGATTATAGTAACGCACGGTCAGTGGCAAAGGATGTTGAAGCCTTTCTTTTTGTCGGTGGCGGAAGGTTTCATGCTGTTGGCGTAGCTCTTTCAACCTCGAAACCGACGATAGTTGCTGATCCCTATGACAACACTGCTTTCTCAGTTGATGAAGAAGCTGAGAAAATCGTCAAACAGCGGTGGGCAATCATTGAAGAGGCTAGAAAAGCAAAGACCTTCGCTATTCTGGTTGGGTTGAAGCCGGGGCAAATGAGGCTGGAACAGGCTTTACAAGTCAAAGAGAAGTTAGAAGGAAACGGGAAGAAGGCACTTCTGCTCGCTGTCCGGGAGGTAGCGCCAGACCGGATCTTGCAGTTTCCTTCAATAGACGCGTATGTGAACACGGCGTGTCCAAGAGTGGCACTTGATGATGCTTCATGCTTTAGGAAGCCGCTCCTGAGTGTCCGCGAAATGTCAGTGGTTGTTGACGAATTATCTTGGGAAGATTTTTGCAGACAAGGCTTGTTAGAAAACTAGACTTGGAGAGGTTGCTTTCGCAGGTCAAGCCGCATCCGACGCCCAGCCCTGACCTCGAGCAATACACGATTCCCTCAGACGTTGCAGCTATGATGCTTTATGTCGCCGCTTATACTTACGGAGATGTAGTTGGCAAGTCTGTTCTAGATTTGGGGTGTGGTACAGGAAGACTGGCTTTGGGCGCAGCCTTCTTGGGTGCAAAGCAAGTTGTGGGCGTGGATTTGGACAAAGCAGCGGTGAGAGTCGCTGTTGGCAATTCGATCAGAACAGGGTTAAGAGGAAAAGTGCAGTGGGTTGCAGCTGATATAGATGTTGTATGTGGGCAGTTTGATACGGTTTTGCAGAACCCGCCTTATGGTGTACAGGTGCGAAGGGCGGACAGAAAGTTTCTGGAGAAAGCAATGGCAACGAGTAACGTTGCTTATTCGCTTCACAAGAGCACGTGTGATGGCAAGGTTGTTCGTGGGAAGTCAGGAGCAAGCGTCTCTGGAATTGTGTCGGCTGCTCCTTCTCCTTTTATAGAGAAGTTCGTTGAGGAACATGGTGGGAGTGTAAGAGCGGTTTATGCTATGATTATGACTATTCCGCATATGTTCAGCTTTCACACAAAAAGGAAGCATGAGTTTATCGTTGATTTGTATGTTATTGACACGAATCGGGCCAAAGCCTCTGGAACGTGATTGCAGAGCGAATCAAAAGGTTTATTCAGAAGCATGGAGGACTACTTCTACGTCGATTTGGCAAACGCTTGGATTCATGTTGGATGAGGATCAAGGCACACACCTATTTGCAGAAAGCGAAAAGGGAAACATGTATGAACTCGAAATCAACCGAACAAAAAACTGGTCAACTAGTATTACCGGGTGAACGATTGGGCGTGATTGAAGAATTCACGCCTGACACGGGTACTTTCGTAAGAGATGGAGTAATCTACGCCATGGTTGTTGGTCGCGCGATTCGAGACCTTACAAGCCGCCGCGTCTCAGTTTATCCTGTTGTTCACGAAATCAGAGTTCCGAAAGTCGGAAGCACAGTGGTTGGACAAGTTTCGAACGTCCAATCGGAAAATGCAGCCGTACGCATATTTCAGATCGGTGGCAAGTTGCTTTCAGGAGTGTTTACAGGTGTACTTCACATTTCCGATGTCCATCTGCGATATGTTGACTCGATGTTCAGCGTTTGCAAAGCAGGCGACATAATACGCGCCAAGGTTATTAGCTTAAAGAATCAAGTTTATCACTTATCTACTAAGGATAAGGACTTAGGCGTGATCTATGCTTTCTGTTCGCATTGTGGGGGCAGTTTGGTTTCAAAAAGGCAGGGCATGTCCTGTCCTAAGTGTGGGAATATTGAGGAAAGAAAGACAGTTTTTGATTATGGGAAGGAACTGGTTTAGCACAAATGGGGGGATTTAGGTGAAAGCGCGAGTGTTGAAGAGAACGCCGAATGAGCTAAAACTGGAAATCGAGGGTGTAGGACACACTCTGTGTAATCTATTACAGAAGAAATTTTCGGAAGAGGAAAACGTGGAAATGGCCGGCTACGACGTTCCACACCCAATGTCTTCAAAGGCCATAGTCTATGTTCGCGCAAAAGGAAGCGCTAAACCAGAGGAAATTCTGAAGCATGCTGTCGCAAGAACCCGCGAATTGAACAAGGAATTTGGAAAGGAATTCGAAAGAGCCCTCAAAAAAGCGTGATTCTGCTCTTTATTCGCTCAAGCAACTGTCTTAAGCCCTCAACTGGGTCTTCACTTCTCATAAGCATTCTCACGCTTTCGTTCAGCGTAACACACTCATTTAGCCACGAATAAACCAGTAGCGCTTCGACTGCATCAGCTAGATCATGACAGCTCATACTGGACGAAACATGCTCTCTCAATCCTGCTCTTCTAAGCGCCTCAGCAAGTATGCTCCCTTTGACCTTGACGCCTATAGGTTTCCCATTCTTTTGAGATAAGGCCAACGAATAAACGAAGTTTACATACGTGTCTCCGAGAGATGCGAGTTTATGGTCTTCAAGCACTTCGGTCAGGCTCTTATATGGTATTAGGATAGAGCTAGCGTTTATGGTCTTCTTCAATGGTGGACACCTCTGCTTTGCTGTTCTATTAACATACTAGCTGTTAAAACTTGGGAACAAAACGCCCAGTTCTTCTTTGATATTCTCTGTATTCGTCGCCGAAACGCTGCTCCAAGAGTTTCTCTTCTTGAAAAGTAACTCTGGTGTACCCCGGAATGGCAGCTAATGGTATGAGCGTGATTATGTTTGGCCATAGGGTTATGAATCCAAGGAACATTAGGAAGTAGCCGAGATAGGACGGGTGGCGCACATAGCGGTATGGTCCACGAGTGACAAGCTTATGGCTACCTCGCATTTCCCACGAAGTCGCGTATCTCCCGCGAGCAATCACGCTCCAGATGAACAGAGAATAACCCATACCTGTCATTGCAAGTCCCAGAATCTGTATGAAGGCTAAGGAGGGAAGCTGAATGTTTAATGGCAAGACTTCTGGCGAAGAGACAATGCTGCTGAAGGTGACGGAAACATAGAAACAGACTTCAATGAAGTATAGCAGTGTTCCAAGGGCAGCTGTGCTCACGATGAAACCTGAAGGACCTTCAACCTCTGCATATGGTTCCTCTTGGCCATTGTGTTTATGCCCTTTCAGTATGTTATGCAAGTTTACTGAAAAGAAGCATCCCAAACAAATTGTGAGAAAACTGCTGATCAAAATTCCAAGAGGCATGGTATCAACTGGTCAGTGAATCCATTTATAAGTCTATAGAAGCCCATGTTCAGTGAAGGCTTTGAGGGTCCTTAATTGTCATGCAAAAGGTTTCGCGTAATAAAACCCGAGATTCGGATCTTAGGAGTTGATGATGGATTCTTCATTCCTCATTCAAGAGGTTATGCGCTCATCGCCGGCGTTGTTTTCCGTGGCGGATACTGGCTTGACGGTGTGATGCACACAAGAGTAGAAGTAGACGGACTAGATGCCACGGACAAGATAGCTTCTATGATTATTAACTCACCTCACAACAAGCAGCTGAGAGTCATAATGCTCAATGGCGTGACTTTTGCGGGCTTTAATGTCGTTGACATTAGAAATCTCAGTTTGAAAACAAAGCTTCCTGTCATAGCTGTGACACGTGAAAAGCCTGACTTTTCAGAAATCTATAACGCGCTGAAAAACCTTCCGAACAGCGAAGAGCGATGGGAGGTCATCAAAGGCACTGGAAAACCGTTCATGGTAAATACGCGAAGTAGGCGTGCTAGAGTTTATGTGCAAGCTTGCGGCATCCTCGAGGACGATGTGCGGAAAATCGTGAAAGCGACTTCTATTCGAAGTGACATTCCCGAACCGTTACGTGTGGCACACTTGATTGCGTCTGGAATAAGCACCGAAGCCGTTTAGCCTTGGCCTTTGTGACAACAAGAAAAGGTTTAAAAGACACTATGCCAAGGAAAAACAAACGACAACGGAGCAATAACTTATGGAATTTTGTCCAAAATGTGGTTCTCGTCTTGTACCCAAGAAAGCGAAAAACGGCAAAGAGGCGACATTAGTCATGACCTGCCCGAGATGTGGCTACAAGAAGAAAGCAGCGGACAAGATTGAGCCGAAACCAATCAAAGCCGTCCAGCCTAACCCACGGCAACTCGTTGCAGTAATCAGCAAAGAGGAGCAAAAGCTGAGAACACTGCCCACCGTAAGGAGCGAGTGCCCCAAATGCGGTAACAACGTGGCCTATGTTTGGCAAGTGCAGACGAGAGGCGCGGATGAGTCTTCGACGCAGTTCTTGCGATGTACGAAGTGCAGCTACACGTTCAGAGAATACTCATAGAATTCATGTTCAAAAATACGCATAGATGATTCTGTTGCTTTTTTGATAATTGGTTGGGAATCAAATATGGCTACTGGTCTCCAACCAGCAAGCCGTGAGAGTACTAGTTAGACCATTCTTTCTTGTCCTATGTGCTCTCTGCGAGACTGTTTCTTCTTTGGAATCATTATCTTGAGTACTCCATTTTTGCATTCAAACGTCATAGAATCCGTGTCTAGGTTGCTCTTTGGCAGTTCTATGATCTTGTCGAAGTTCTTGGCTTTCACCTCAAGACCGTCTTCTCTGAAGTGCAATTGTATGTCTTCCTTTTCCTCTCCTGGCAATTCAACATAGATCGTGGTTGCATCTTCTTCGTCGAAGACATCTGCCAATGGTTCCCGCGTGTCTTTCGCTTCATTCTTTGAGAGTTCAAAAGGATTCTCCGGCAATGGTCTTCGTCTTGGTGGTTTCAACGGTTCAATCGGTTCTAGCGATTCGTTGAAGCCAAAGCGGCCTTGTATAATGAAGCCTTTTGCTTGTGGCTCATTGATTTCTCTGGTTTCCCAGGCACCTTTGATTTTCCCGCTTGTTATTTCTCTGAACATCTCGTCTATTTCTTTCCGAAATCGTTTCATGAGTCTTCTGTTCAATGTGTTCAAGTCTTCAAACATATCGTCAAAATCATCACTAAATGCCAACGTGCTTCACCTCCTGTCGTCCTCGATCTCTTGAACAGACTCCATCAAACGGTGCAATGCGAGGCTCATCATCATGAATGCCGTCCGCCCAAAATCTGAACAGCTATACTTCCCTCGGCTCGTCTTTTCCAGAAGTCCGCCTTCTTCAAGTTTCCGTGAGTTCTCCCAGACAATCTTCGGGTTCAAATCCAGTTCTTTCATGAAGCCTGTAAAACTGATTGTCTGGCTTTCTTCTTCGATCATTTGCCTCATCATTCTCAAGCGTGTTTCATGTGACAGAGCGTCGAAGATCTTTGAGATCTTGTCGAAGTCTTCTTCAGCCGCCTTGAACTCGTTTTCCAGGTCCTCTTTCGGCCAATCTACTGGAGAAAGGGGCATCTCAAACACTGTTTTTCCATCTTGCATGAGCTTCAGTCTTAACTTCATGAGAGCTTGCCTCGCTTATTACCGTGTGGTAATTACCATGTGGTAATATATAAGCCTTAAGCATTGAAAGAGCTCGCTTGAGATACAGGGAACATAAGCAAACCAAGCATCGCGCACTATCGGAAGATCATGTCCGAATCAAGAAAGGTCCATGAAATGCTGAACACTGCGGCAAATCAAACAAGGGGACCCTTCATTGGATTCGAGCCTAACCGAATGAAATCTTTTATCTACAAGTCACGCAATATCATAAAGAAGGTTACAGCGATGTTCAAACTTAAAGTAGCAGACATTAAACTATTGAGAGACATGATCACATCGATCTCAATCCTCGTCGACGAAGCCACGTTCAAAATCGACCCCGAAAGCTTGAAACTAAGGGCCATGGACCCGTCCCGCGTGGCCATGGTAGACTTCGAATGGCCAAAAACAATCTTCGAAGAATACCAATGTGACACACCCACAAAGATGTGCATTAACGTAACTGAGCTTCTGAAGCTTCTAAAAAGAGCAGGCAAAGACGAAACGGTGGAACTATCGCTCGATGAGCAAACTGGAAAGCTTCAAGTAAAGATAGCTGGAAAACACGCGCGAAATTTCACCATGCCTACACTTGAAGCCTCAGAGGAAGAGGTCCCAACACCAAAGATCACATTTAATGTGAAAGCAAAAGCCACAACCGGAGGCTTAAGCCAAGCCATTGAAGATGCCCTGCTCGTGAGCGATCATGTGAGACTCGAAGCCGATCCAGAAAAACTCGTCTTCAACGCAGCTGGAGACCTCATGGGCGCAAACATAACCATCCAAAAAGGAAGCGACACACTTCTGGATTTGGAAACCAAAGAACCGTCAAAAGCAACATTCAGCTTAAGTTACCTGGCTGAAATAGTCAAAGCCGCATCCGCAACATCTGACATCGCAACACTCGAGTTCTCATCAGACATGCCGATAAAACTTGACTTCCAGCAAACAAAAGAAGGAAGGCTCTCATTCTTCTTGGCTCCAAGAATCGAAAACGAGTAATGTGTAGAGCAAGATGCAACGCGCAACTGGCAAATTTACGTTGAATGATCTGGCAAAATACCCTTTCCTCAAAGAAGCCACAGAGCACGTTAAGAAACTAGACGTGAAGATCGCGGACTTGGTAAATCCCGACCTCGCGAATGTTGTTGAACGCGCTGAGGAAAGGGTTGAAGAGGCAATTCTATACACGCTAGTGAGTAGAAGGCAACGAAACGAGGAAGTCGAGATTCTCTCATTTCCAGTTGCAACAATGCTTGTAGTTGCTACCGAAAATTCATTCATTAAGAAAAGATACGCATTAGCTGAAGCAAAACAAGTATACACTGATTTATCACTTGAACCCAAAGAGAAGATAATGGCGATTGCGGAGAACTTTGGGTGGAAACTAGTGGCTAATGATCGTGCTGACATGCCCTGCGAATTCTCGTTAAGCTTCGTAGACTATGTCAGAAACACATCGAGCATGCACGAAGGAAAGTGGAAACTTGTCAACCGTTTGTTAGGGAAGGGAAATGTTTACCTGACAAAGAGCGAGACTGCGAGGCTGCTTTGCGAAGAAATCCGCAAACACGTTGAAGAACGACTGCAGGTTAGAGAGCAGCCCATCTTTCCCGCAAGGATCGCAGAGATCGCCGAGAAGATCAAGAAACTATCTCTGGAGAAGATAGGGAAAGCAGAAATGGAAGGCTTTCCAAAAGAAATGGTTCAGACAGCATTTCCACCATGTATAAACGCTCTTTATCAAGCATTCACTTCTGGCAGGCACCTCTCACATGTGGGCAGATTCACACTTACTTCCTTCCTCGTTAACGTAGAAATGCCACCTGCGAAAGTGATCGAATTATTCAGAAACTTCTCGGATTTCAGCGAAAAAATGACCCGTTACCAAGTGGAACACATCGCGGGAGAGAAAGGATCAAGAACAAGCTACCTTCCACCAAAATGTGATACGTTGAAGACACATGGGATCTGTGTGAACCCTGATGGTTTGTGCGAGGGAATTAGGCATCCATTGGTCTACTATAGGCGAAAACTGAGGTTTACGAGGAAAATTTGAAAACACTTGTTGGAGGGTAGCTTTTATATAGCAAGCACTAATAAGTGGACGCTGTCGTCGGAAGGGGAAGAGTGGCAATGAAACGTTCGCCGGTAGAGGGGAACCTTGGAATAGATTCAGATGTCGGAGTGATCCTCCCTACATACTGTGAAGTGGCAAATATTGAAAGAATAGTTCAGGAAATCGAGAACCTGAATCTGAACACTACCATACTCGTCATAGATGATTCGAGCCCAGATCGGACAGCTGACACAGTAAGAGCTCTTCAGAAGAGATACGAAAACGTGTTGCTTCTTGTAAGACCTAGAAAGTCAGGACTTGGAACTGCAATAACTGACGGGTTTAGGGTGTTTTTATCACTTCAAAATCCTCCTAAGTGCATTGTGACGATGGATGCTGACTATTCGCACAATCCTAAAGAAATACCAAGATTGATAGCCCCGACGCATGACGCCTATGACCTTATAGTTGGCAGCAGGTACTATCGTGGAGGAAGCGCCCAAGACTGGAGTATCGTGCGCCTAGCGATCAGCAAAATAGCAAACCTGATCACAAAATACAGAATTGCCGCAGGGATTCATGATTACACGAGCGGAATGCGATGCTACTCAACCAGAGTCGTTAGAAGCATGATTAACGATCTGCACAGCCAAACCTACGAGATACAAATAGAAACCATAAGACAGGCGAATCTCCGAAGGTTCAAACTGAAAGAAGTTCCTATAACTTTTGTCAATAGAAAGAAGGGAAAGTCCAAACTATCCCTAAATGAGATAAGAGATTTCCTTTCTTACATAATGTCTATCGGTCGTAGATGCTAGGCCTGTTCTTCGAGAAAGCAATTCTCCTCAAGATACACCTAAATCTCAAAGAGTGTTGGAGAACGGGGTTAGGAACATGCAGAAACAAAAATCGGTCTTCAGAAGAATAAACCTCGAAAACTTTGAGAAAATTCTGAGTCGCAGAACATTCAAGGTTGAGACAGGATGGCTTCTCTTGGGGATAGGAATAAGCCTCTACACCATCGTCTTTTCCTACTTCACGATAATGAAGTATTATGGATTCAGAACCTACGCTTGGGATCTCGGAATTTTTAATCAATCATTTTGGACCACTCTGTTCAATGGCCGGTTTTTCTATAGTACTGTTGAGTTGCTTGTTAATCCGTCGGGAAGCTTTTTTGGGACACATTTCAGCCCAATTCTCTTCTTCGTCTTGCCATTCTATGCGATTTATCCAACCCCACAGACTCTTCTGATGATTCAATCGTTCATCTTGGCGCTGGGAGCAATCCCGCTATACAAGCTCTCAATGCATGTTGTGAAATACAGAGTTTTCAGTCTCCCTATAGCTACAATCTACCTATTATATCCGCCACTTCAAGGAATAAACTGGTTCGACTTCCACGTTCAAAGCTTCTTGCCTCTGTTCTTCTTCTCAACCATGTATTTTCTTGAGAAGCGAAATTGGAGATTCTTTCTTCTCTTCAATGTTCTTGCGCTAATGTGTGAAGAACACGTCGCTATGGTCGTCTTCTTCATTGGAATACTAGCAATCCTTCAAAACAGAAAACAAATCAAGTCTACCCTTAGAATTGGGGGCTTCAAGGATGAGGCTTTGTTGATTCTGATTGCTACTGTTGTGCTTCCCGTTCTTTGGTATGCGCTGTCGCTCTGGGTACGGGACACATTCTTCCCGGTAAACCCAGTTTTCCTTTCTAACTTCAAGGCTTCGTCAAACTGGAGTGTCCTTGGAGTTTCGGATCCACTAATGATTCCATTACACGTAATCCTTCATCCTGCCAATGCGATTCTGGCTCTCTATTACGATTTCCTGGTGAAGGTTAGCTACGTGGGGATTCTATTTGCCCCTCTAGCATTCTTTCCATTCTTGAAGGCGAGGTACCTTTTGCCAGCTGCCCCGTGGTTTATCTATAGCCTCTTTTCTAACTATCAACCCTACTATAACATCTTCTTCCAGTATTCAGCCTACGTCATAACGTTTATCTTTGTTGCAGCCGTATATGCCGTCGGGAATGCGCAAATACTCCCATTGAGGGCACTGAGAAAACCTTTAATGGCGATCGTTGCCTTTGGATTGCTCGCTTCTGCGATTTCGTCACCATTGAGTCCTATCGTTGCCACGGTGTCTAATAGCAGCTTAACTCCCGTGACTCAACACGAACAGCTGATACATAGGATCTCGGCATATGTGCCGTCTGATTCCTCGATTATGACCTCTAGTAACCTTTTTGTGGTTTTTTCAAGCAGAATCAATGCTTACGTCATACCCACTATAGCTCCCCTATGGACTGGACGGAACTCTGACTGTATCAACTTCATAAATGAAACCCTCGGAAAAGTGGATTATGTTCTCTTGGACATCAAAACAGACCAGTTCGCAAGTAGTGTGGTTTTCCAATTGATGCAGAATAACCCTGATTTCGGAGCATATGTTTCGGGCGATGGCGTAGTCCTTTTTAAAAAGAGCTTTCGCGGGAACACCATGATTCTGGTACCGTACATCGTCAGATATGATTATACAAATCTTGCTCTTTACAGTGGGGAAGTTACATATGATAATAGCTCTGCGAGCGGGATGGTTCTGCATTTTAACGGAGCTCAAGGTAACTCCCCCATGTTTTGGTATGGCCCACGTAGTCTATTACCGCCTGGAAAATACAACGTGACTCTAAGACTGAAGATCAACGGAACTGGTGAAGTGTTTACGCTAAGCATTTGCTCCAATAATGGACGCGACATTCTTACATCAAAGACTTTCTCCGACAGGTTTTCCGCAGAGAAAATCGAATGGATACCTCAGTCGTTTCAGATATGTCTCGAAAAGCCTCTTTTTGATTTTGAAGTCAGAGCGACCAATGCTTCAAGCACTGCCGACATATACCTCGATTATATCGAACTAGCGCAAATTGATGACATAGCTAGTTAACGTGAGGATCGTTTTTCGGGTTTGCCGGCTTCGGCTTCTTATCATTGTTCAAAAAGGAGACTGTTAAGGACAAATGCCTAGACGAGGAAATCATTGCGAGCATCGATAAAAGCAGGGTATCCACGTTTGCAATGGACGCTATTCGAATGTATAGCGGAAATTCGATGTCCAAAATTAGAAAGATGTCAACAATCAGAGCAGAAATCCAATACCTCAAGTCGACTAAAACTGTGGAAGCGAATGCCTCTTGTTCTCAACTCCTTCAGAAGCTTGTCTGAATGAACTCGAACAGTTATTATACGCATACAATGATACTACAAACACGTACGCTAAAATCACAAACCATGGGTGAATCAAATGGAAATCGCAATCGCCCATCATAGCCTCAACATTCCTGGAGGAGCTGAAAGGCTTTGCCTAGCGGTGATTGAAGCCCTGCGAAAGAGAGGGCACAACGTAGCTTTGATCACTGTTGAAAAGACAGATTGGCGAATAGTTCAAAAGAATTTTGGCAACGTGACGATGCCAAACCGTGAATCCTACCTGACGAGCAATAGGGTTTCGGCAAATCTGGCAAGCATACCTACTGCCTCCACGTACTTTTTGACCTATGTTCTACAATTGCTAGCAAGTAAATCAAAAGGAAAGTACGACCTAACCATGAACATTTTTGGCGACATCATAAATTCCATAGCAGACTTGACCTATGTTCATTTTCCATTAAGAGCCGCGATAGAGTTTTCGCAGATTCCTGCATTCTCAAAACAGTCGATGTGGCAAGCCATAGCACCTGTCTACTACACAGCAGCAAAAATCTTGGACAGAATATGCCCTGGAGAGTTGTTAACGAACTCTATGTTCACACAAGAAATCATAAGAAAGACCCTCAACCGGAAGAGCTTAGTCGTATATCCACCTGTAGATGTTGAGACTTTTTCAACGCGATGCTTTGAAACTGTGAAGAGAGGTTGTACGGTTGCGGTTGTCGCCAGTTATACTCCGAAGCGCCACCTTGAGCAGATTCCCCTGATTGCAAAATATGCAAGAGCTGCAGAATTTGTTGTCATCGGTAAGGCTGATGAATACTCCTTCCCCGTGTTGACGAAATTGCGCGCCTTGATCAGTGATTTTCATGTTGGAGATCGAGTGAAACTGTTAACTAACGTACCTTTCGAGGGGCTCCTAGAAATGCTGTCAAAAGCCAAGGTTTACCTTCACGTCATGCCCTACGACCATTTTGGCATTTCGGTGGTTGAGGCTATGGCTTCAGGGTGTGTTCCCGTGGTGCATCGTTCCGGGGGTCCATGGCTAGACATACTCAATGGTGAGCAAGGTAATTATGGGTATTCATACACTAATGCTGAAGAAGCCGCAAGTGCAATCGATAGGTTGGTCACCGATGAAAATTCAAGAGAGAGAATAGCGTTTAGATCTCGATGCAGAGCAAGTAGGTTTGACCGGGCTGTCTTCATGAAGAGAATTGTGGAAGTGATCGAGCAAGTTGAAAACTGAGAAGGATCCATACATATCCATAATCGTGCCTGCACTTAATGAAGAACGATACATAAGGTTTCTATTTCACTCACTTGGAGATCAACGTTCGACTAACTATGAAACTCTAGTGGTGGATGGCGGAAGCAGAGACCGAACATCTGACATCTCCAACGACCACAAAGCAAGGGTCATTGTGCTGCCTGGGCATGGCGAGTTCATTTCTAGGAATTTTGGAGCAAAGATGGCCAAGGGTACACTTCTTCTTCTTACATGTGCTGACGTAATCTTTCCTGAGGGCTTGTTTCGAAAAATAGTCGAGAAGTTTGAAGAGAATCCGGACCTTATTGCACTTACCGGTCCTGGATGTCCCTATGATGCTCCGTTAATCGGCAAGCTGGAATATGCCGTCTACAACTTCGCTAGGTACCTCTTCGCCAAGTTTCCCAAACCTCTCAAGAGGTTCTCGACCAGCACAAACTTTTTGGTTGTTAGAAAAGATTGTTTTGACAGGACTGGAGGTTTCGCAGTAAATGACATTAATGCAGATGGTCTCATGGGTAGAAAACTGCTGGAGATGGGTGAAGTTGGGTTCTTCTTGGACACCTACATATACTTGTCAGCAAGGCGCATGAGAAATATGGGGTTAATCGCATTCAATAGACATTACCTGTATGCATTTGAGAACTTTCTCTTCTTCACTTCTAACGCGAAAGCGATCAGATCCTTCAAGGCCAGCTCAAAGAAGAAGCATCGAAAGATGCGCGAAGCCTAAAGCTCCCCTCCTCCACGCATACGTAACAAGTCCAGACCGAATCTTCTCGGTCAAACCTTAAGAAGCGCTTCGTTGTCGAAGACGACTTCAGAATCTGATGCCTAGATTCATTGCATCACTCAGCCGCGTTCTTTGATGTCTTCCGTGCATCGCATTTCTATCCATTCGTATGTTTTTTCCAAACCTGCTTCAAGTGTGATTCTGGGTTCCCACTCCAGTTTTTTCCTTGCAAGCGTTATGTCTGCATTTCGTCCTCTCACGCCTTGAGGAGCTGAGAGGTTATGAGTCTTTGCGATTCTTTTTCCCGAAATACCTATTATTATGTCAGTCAGCCGGTCAATCGTTACCAGTCTTTCTGACCCGATGTTTATCGGTTTGCCATAGTTGGATTGCATCAACTTTATCGTTCCTGTCACTGCATCGTCTACGTAGCAGTAGCTTCTTGTCTGTTTGCCATCTCCCCATATTTCTACGGTTCCAGGATTCTCTGCTTCTGCGATTTTCCTGCAAAGTGCTGCTGGAGACTTCTCTCGACCCCCCTTGTAGGTTCCCTCAGGTCCATAGATATTGTGGTATCGGAGGATTCTTATGTCCATCCCATAGTCGCGTTGGTATGCTTCACACATTTTCTCAGCATACAGCTTCTCCCATCCGTAGAAGTTATCAGGATCAGCAGGGTACGCGTCATCTTCTTTCAATCCATTCACGTCAGGATCTGTTTGACGAAAGGTCGGATAGACGCAAGCTGAACTGCTGAACAAATATCGTTTGATTTTATTCTGTCTTGAGGCTTCTAACATGTTTACGTTCATGATGACATTGTCATGCATCACTTCCGCCCCTACTGTGGTGATGAAGCCTATGCCTCCCATATTGGCAGCAAGATTGTAGACTATGTCAATGTCTTCCGTTGCGGCTATGCAATTCCCGAAGATTCTTAGGTCGAGTTGTAGCTTCTCGCTGTAATGTTTGTCTTTAATGTAACTGTCAAACTTTACATCAACAATTCGAACGAAATTGCCTTGGCGGTACAACTCTCTTGCCAGATGGCACCCTATGAATCCTCCACCGCCTGTGATCAGTATCCGATCCATTCTCGATCACCATCAGTTTGCTAGGATACAAGGCCAGCGGGGTCAATATTGATGAACTTCGAATATAAAGCATTTGTGAGGTGTTTCCTTTCCGACCCGTATGCGCTTGGCAAATCAAAGTTTTCAGTGGCAGCACGCTTCTGATAATGTGCTTCTATTGAAGACAATCATTGTGTTATTATCTTATCTAAGAATCGGATCAGCGGTGAAATCCCAGGCGTTTCCATGTGGTTTTCTTCATTTGTCGACTTGACTTCGTTGTCACTTTGCCTCGCGTAAATGTGTAAACAGTGTTTTATCGCATAGCGAGACTAAAATACTCGGTGCAGAATTGGTCATGTGAGACGGATGTCCACACTCTCTAATGAACTCGTGCAGAGAATGTTCCGTGAATACTATGAAGAGTGCCTTCTCGAGAAATGTGCACCAAGAGAACTTGAGAAGCGGGAATTTGGTGCACTACTCTTCAAAGAGAGGCTCATGATTAGGCATAAGGCGTTCACTTCTATGGGTGGGGTCCGAGACTTCTTGTGTTCCATGATTCCTTCAGACGTATACTATTCGAGCGCCTATTATGAACAACCGTCGGCTCTAGACATGAGTGCTAAGGGCTGGCTCGGTGCCGATTTGATCTTCGACATCGACGCTGACCACATTCACACCCAGTGCGAGAAGATACATGATGAGTGGACTTGTGGTGAATGCGGCTTTAGCGGAAAGGGCCTCACTCCAGATCAATGTCCAGTATGTGGAGGGCAGAAGTTTCAGGCTAAAACTTGGCTATGCGAAGATTGTATAGAATCAGCCAAGAATGAGACGGCCAAACTCTTGGACATGTTGCAGAACGACTTCGGTTTTTCAGAGAAGGAAGTGCACGTATTCTTCTCTGGCCACCGTGGCTATCACGTTCACGTGGAAACCAGAGAGGTCAAAACGTTCGACTCTATCGCCCGCAAGGAGATCGTAGATTACATTTCCGGTATAGGTCTAAACTTGGGCTTTCACGATTCAACCCCAAAGATGCTCAACAAGGCGAATTCCCCTACCCTTCCCCGCCTAGATGACTTAGGGTGGCGAGGGCGAGTAGCCAAGGGCTTGCACGATTTCATACTCTATTCTAATCCAGAAGACTACAAGAAAATTGGACTGAGAAAGAATGTGATTGAAACGATAATCCAGAACAAGAATTTGATCCTAAGAAGCATGGGTCATGCTGGGCCCCCTCCTGTTGTTAAAGGCCTAGGCCCTGAAACATGGAGAAAGATGATCAAGTATTGCGCTGAATCCTTGTCCGCCGAAATTGATACAGTAGTCACAACTGACATTCATCGCCTCATCAGGTTGCCAGGCACCTTGCATAGCAAGACAGGCTTCAAGAAGGTTGAATTTTCGATTTCGCACTTTGAAGATTTTGATCCGCTCAAAAGCGCAGTGGCTTTTAGGAACGGAGCCGTAACGATCTTTGTGTCTGATGTGCCCGAATTCAGAGTAGGCGACAAAACCTTTGGTCCTTATCACAATCAGAAAATCGAGTTGCCCACGGCAGCTGCCCTTTTGCTTATCTGTAAGAAAAGAGCAGAGGTGGTAGAGCAAGATGTATGATAGATTGTATGAGGTTTGGAAACGTGAACTTCAAAGCATCGAACTAGAGGGGCTTTCAGGAAATTTCTATTCAGAGGTCGCTGATTTCATAGCGAAATTCAAAGAAGAAACCCGGATGCTGGACAAGAAAGCCGCTAAGGCTAGGCTCCTCAAACACGAATTGCGAAACGTTAAGCGAATGCTACGAGATCTGATGTATGCACGATACAAGAAAATACTCAAGAAGGCAAGCGAAGGCGAGAAGTTCTCAAGTGGTATTTTGACATCCGAGGAAGAGAAGCTTCTAGCCGGGGTCCTGCCCTTAGCTGAGGCGTTTCAAAGCTTTACGAGAAATCTGCTTCAAGGACGTCTGATTCAGATGAACGTTGAACAAGATCGTAAAACCATTCTGTTACGTTTCCTAAAGGAAGTTCCTGCAATAGTAGGCGCAGACATGAAGCCTTATGGTCCCTTTGCACCTGAGGATGTTGCATCACTACCTTCCGAAAACTCAAGAATATTGGTTAAGCAGGGCCTAGCCCAAAGAATCGAGACCAATCTGTGACAACGGTTCGGCTTGATTTTTTCTTTCTCTCCGGGTCCTAGTTTTGCTCCACAAGAGTTGACTTCCGATTATTATCAGGGGATATGATATTATCCAGCTGATGGAATATAATGGCCCATAAATGTTATGAAACTGCATCCAGTTACCATCGTTCATTGCAACAACGAAAATAGAAACAATCCTTAGAGCATTGATAAAGTACGTCACTACAGCTCCTATCACAAAATAAACAATCTTGGACCACCGAGGAATACTGCTTCTCTTCAAGAAAAGGAGAATCGTGACCGTGTATATTATAAGGCTCTCAACACCAGCACATGGCCAAGCTATTGAGAAACTGGTGTATGTTTGTGAAGGCATCCTTGGATCCCAAGCTGTTAGCTCTGGCATTGATCCCCAAAATAGGGTAGTTATTTGCTTCACGCTTGTACTGTAACCCATCAAGTTCAGAGTTTGGGCGGCAAGATTCGTTGTCGTTGGGACGATGAGCTGAAAAGGGGTGAATCTTCCATATGGATATACATCATCTACCATGTACACCAATCCGATTATGACTAGAAAGAAAGCGGAAATCGAGAAATCCTTGATGCTACGTTTTCCGTACATTAGCAGGGTGATCGCGTTGAAAAGTATGGCAAAAACGAGGTACTCTGCCACCAGGGGCATCCGGTTATGAAAAAAAATACCCACTTGCTCTGCCAGGTTCACTATTATTGTATTCACTCCTAGGAAGTTGGCCGCAACTATGTAAACTGTTGGAAGTACAACTGCTACAATCAACACTGCTGTCCTTATTGAACCAACCTTGCTGATTTTGCTCTTCTCAAGGTCTTCCCAACTCAATATCGTTTCCAGAATAACTAGCCACAGAAAAAAGATGTAAAAGAACCTGCCCTGCCACGAACCCTCCCAGTCTCCCTCAAAGGATTTCGGATACAGGGCGTATAACAAAACAATGGGTACGATAAGCGCAAGAAATGGTAATAGTCTTTTGATCAAACCAACGTTTTTCCTTATTGGTGTGGCATTCCACTTCAACTTTCTCATCGTTCCATGAGTTTCGTTAGGATTGTGCAGTTATTAAACATTGTTTGCATGTGACTGTTTTTTGCTTGGATTTTGAACGATGATTCAGACGAGTTCCTCGATTAGCAGCATGTTGCAGGAAAGGGCAAAAAGGTATAAGAACATGTTTGTTTTCTTTATGCAAAGCCGGTAGTGTCAGCAGTGAATGTGCCAAAAGAAGCCACAACCTATTGCCCAAAGTGCAAGAAACATCAGGCTCATTCGGTTTCGCTTTACAAAGCTGGAAAGCGGAGAGCCTTGGCTAAGGGTGAAAGGCACCACGCGCGAGAAAAACGTGGTTATGGCGGGCAGAAATACGCACTTCAAAGAGAGTTTGCAAAAACGACAAAGAAGCAAACACTAAAGCTGAAGTGCAAAACCTGTGGCTACATGAGACACAAAGATGGTATTCGTCTTAGAAAGCTGAACATCGTGTAATGTGAGGTTAAGGCTATGACTGAATGGGAAAAACTAATTCCTAAATCGAGAAGCAACTTCGTCCGCGTGAAATGTTCAAAATGTGGTAACGAGCAGATCATTTTTGGCTATAGCTCATGCAAAGTGAACTGTAACGTTTGTGGAATCGAACTTGCAGAGCCATCTGGTGGAAAAGCGAAGATCAAAGGTGAAATAGTGACTGTTTTTGAATAGGGATGTGCCCTCCAATGTCTTCTAAACGACCTGAGTGGCCTGAAGCTGGGGATCTAGTAATCGCCACTATACAAAACGTTACTGACTACGGTGCCTATGCAAAGTTGGATGAATACGATAAACAAGGATTACTGCATGTTTCAGAGATATCGTCAGCTTGGATTCGAAACGTTCGCGATTTTGTGCGCGAAGGCCAGAAAGTCGTTCTGAAAGTCTTGCGTGTGGACGCAGAAAAGCGTCACATAGACCTTTCCTTGAGAAGAGTTACGAAAAGAGAAAAAATCGAAAAGATGGAATCATGGAAGAAGGAAAGGAAGGCTGAGGCCTTACTTCGAAGTGTCGCCGAGAAGACGGGTATGGCGCCGGAAGAGGTTTATGAGAAAGCTGGTGCTCTCATTGAAAAAGAACACGGTTTGTATGAAGGGTTTGAGAGAGCCGTGAAAGAAGGCACCGAGTTCCTAACAAGCCTTGGTGTACCGGAGAAACTTGCGAGTGTATTTGTTGAGGTGGCGCAAGAGCGAATACATGTCCCAATGGTAAAGGTAAAGGGCACCGTCGAAATCAGGTGTGCAAAACCTAATGGCGTCAAGATCATACAAGAAGCTTTTCTAAACGCGAAGAAATCTGAGAAGTCCCGTGACGCAAAACTCCGTTTCTATGTTATTGCTGCGCCCAAATACTGTATCGAAGTCTTGGCAGACAATTACAAACGTGCGGAAGACGTTCTGCAAAAAGTAGCTCAAGATGTCGTTTCGAACGTTGAGAAGTCTGGTGGAGAAGGTGTCTTCAGAAGGGAGAAGTAGATGGTTTGGCTTATGCGAAGATGTGAAAAATGCGGTAACTACACGATGAAAAGGAACCTGTGCCCTCATTGTGGCGGACAAGTTCGATTGCCTCATCCACCAAAATTTTCGCCTGACGACAAGTACCTTAAATACAGAATGGCTTTGAAACTGGAGAGTCAACAGGGTGAAAGAGACCTTCATTAAAGAAGCTTCGAAGATCAAATTAGATAATCCGATACTAATCGAGGGTCTCCCAGGCCTAGGGCTCGTAGGCAGAATCGCCATACGCTACCTCATCAGGCAATTGAAGGCTGAAAGATTTGCCAGCCTATATTCGCCGCATTTCCCGTACTTCGTCCTTGTCAGCAAAAAAGGAAGCGTCAGGCTGGTCAGTGGAGCATTCTATTACTGGAGAAATGAAGGAGGAAAGAATGATCTGATCCTTTTCACAGGTGACAGCCAAGCACAAACAATAGAGGGACAATACGAGATCTCTGATCGACTGCTGGATTTCGCGAAGCAACACAATGTCAAGTTCATTGCAACAGTTGGTGGCTACCGAATGGAGGCGAAAGACAAGCCCAAAGTTGTTGCTGCTGCAACCAATCAAGAACTGTTGAACATGGCCCTGAGCATGGGAGCCATAATTAGCCCCACAAGAAGCCCAATCGTGGGCACCGCTGGTCTGATTCTGGGCATGGCACATTTCAAGGGGTTAGAAGCCGTTTGTCTCCTTGGTGAAACACGTGGATACTTACCTGACCCAAATTCTGCTAAGAGCGTTTTGGAGGTTCTACGTGGGATGTTTAAGATCGGCATTGACTTGAATGGACTAGATGAAGAAATCGCCAAAGCTGAGAAAATGGTGACGCGCCTGCAGAAGATCGAGGAAAAAAGGGCTTTGCAGGCAGAAGAAACACGGAAAGAAGAGGATAAGAAGATCACGTACATCTCCTAAAGCTCATTTCCACACTATGTTTTCTTCAAGTAGCCTTCCCTAGGTTCATAGATGGTTCCTTCACGTAATAATTGCCCGATGAGGTGTTCTGCTTCGCTTCTCGGCACCTTATGCTTTTCTTCCAGCTCGTTCAGAAGTGTTGTTCTCTCAACCATCCCTGTCTCCTTTTCCAGCTCTATCAGTGCTGAAAGAACTACCTGTAACTTGTCTCTCATGCTCTTTGGTCTTCCCGTCATTATGATGTCTATGTCCCACTTAGATGACGACATATCTATTCCAACTTCTTCAAGAGACCTCTTCATTATGGCAATAGCTGCTTCCGCATCTTCCGCTGTGACTTCCTTTCGAAGGGCTGCGCGGGCTCTTGCTTCAGTGATTCGCACCAGGGATTCGAGTTGACGTGCAGTTATTGCCACAGGTGAGCCCTCAGATTCGCTGGCTGAACGCATTGCCAGATAAAAGTCATTTATGCGTTGTGTTGCGTTTTGGGTTAGCATAGGTTTGATGCTTTTGGCGTAGGTTATGTACTTCCGCAAGAGATCCATCGATATGGGCGATTCGACAGGACTCAACCCCCTTCTGTGTATTTCTAGGATATGTGCCGACATTTTTCCGTCTGAATCCTTGTTGGGTACATCTCTCAATACGAAGATCAAATCGAATCTTGAGAGTATAGTTACCGGCAAGGAGATGTTTTCAGCTACGGTGCGGTGAGGCTCATACCTTCCCAAAGAGGGGTTTGAGGCTGCCAATATAGCTGTTCTAGCGTTGAGAGTGGCAACGATGCCTCCTTTCGCTACTGAAACTGTGTGTTGCTCCATGGCTTCGTGGATCGCAACTCTGTCTTCAGGACGCATCTTGTCCATTTCATCAATGCAAGCCACTCCTTTGTCTGCTAACACCAATGCGCCTGCTTCAAGAGTCATCCCTCCGCCCTTTTCTCTTATTACAGCAGCAGTCAGACCAGCCGCAGTGGTTCCTCGCCCAGAAGTATACAATCCACGAGGCGCAATTCTGGCTACATATTGGAGAAGCTGAGATTTTGCTGTTCCAGGATCGCCTACCAACAGCGAGTTTATTTCTCCTCTTATGGTAATATCTGGTAGGGTCTTTCCCACGCCGCCAAAGAGAAGATACATTATTGCCTCTTTCACGTGTTCATATCCATAGATCGAGGGTGCAATCGAGTTTATGATTTTTCTATGAATCCATGGATCTTTGGCAAGTTCGAGAATCTTCTCTTCTTCTTCGGCTGATGGTAACGATGCGTCTGGCTCTTTTCCCAAGACCTCGATCGAGTTGACATCCAAGTACAAGGAGAAAGTGCGAAGTCTTCCAACTCCGGGACGGGCAAGCGCAAATGCGCGGACCACGCCAACTATGGAGATGTGGTCTCCTGGTCGTGCAACATCGACTATCTCGTTGCTTACAAGCTTGGCGTTGACTGTCCGAGGGAGTGCCCCGGGAGGGAGATCTTCTGGTCTCTCTTGTATGCGGATGTCTTGCGAGTCTATGAACGTGGATTCTTCTTGAACAAAATCGAATGGTCCTTTTGCATCACAGGAGGGATTGCCACATGCGAACGGAGCTTTCATGAATTGGCCAGTTTGGTTTACGGTCGCCATTTCGCCGCACCTCTTGCATTTGAACGCGGCGTGCATCACCATTGGGCGGACCGGTGTTGAGCGAACGACAATACCTTCAACCATGACAAGTTTTCCAATATGATCTGATCCGAGTTTCCGCAATTGTGTTATTTCTAGTAACTCTGCGATTCTGATGGTTGCTGCTTCTACTTTGAGTTTTTCCGCGTATTCGGGGTCTTCTATGCGAAGTTGATCGTACGCAGCGTTGTTGGCATGTCTCAAGTACTCGTCTGGCTTTTCTAAGAGTTCCTCAGCAAGTCGCTGGTCAAAGGCATACAGATCTTCGAAATCCACTGTTATTGATGTTCTGCCCGCTACTGCCATTTGAGATATTCTCTGGCGGTATTTCTCCGTCTTTAGCAAGCTTTGAAATCGTTCTTGGGGATCAACAGCTTCAAGCTCTTCCGTCATTCTTCCACACTCCCCTCTTCAAGTATTTGCGTTCGCCACTCATTTATGAATCTGTAAAGTCGTCCATAAAGAAATCGCTCTTCCCCCGTGAGGTTCTTAAGTATTTGCTCTGTTTGAGCAGGCGCTGACGCAATTGAAATGATCTTTCTCAACCTTGAATTGACAATGTCTCGGGCCAAGTGTCTGGTCTTCTCCAGTTCCACAATCTTTTCTGAGCCTTTGTTCGGCTCATTTTCTAGTTCTGAGATGAGCCTTCGCAGTTTAGGGTAAAACTCGTCAGGAAGCTTGGACATCTGTCCAACCGTTTGGACCCTTTCGGTCCATTGGATCTTGTTAAGCCTATTCATGCTCAGCTTCTCATCTTCGCGAAAGTGGGCTATGCCTGATTTCTCCAGTTCCGCAGCTACCCAATAATGAATTTCATAATCATTTCCCTCTTCAAGAGGACCAATACTCAATCCCACGAGATTGATCTCTGGGCAGTTCCTATTCGCGACGATTCTCCTTGGCGAGTTTTCAAAGTGGAAATCTAATTTTCTGATTGCAGATTGCGTCCTAGTTTGCATTCTTCCCTTCCCCGTTGTGCCTTGTAAGCTAGTGTACAGGAAATATAAAAGTTCTAGTCAACGCGATGGTACTCTCTAGCAAAAATTCGATAGGTATTTTGTTAGATATCGATTCGATTAGAGTTTGCTTTTCATATTTTGTAGCGTTTTTTCATCTGGTGGTGAAGAGTCCACGGCGTGCGCTTGGTCGAATTAGGGCAACCGTTTCAACCCTTATCAGAAAGTGTTTTTGGGAATATCCTGATATCTAACCCGTGAACCGAATACTCGTGGCATTGATAGGTTTGTGGATCGTATCGCCCGCCGGCTTTCTTGATTTCTATGAATCTTTTTCCTCCTTCTCTAGACAGGTCGACGACAACTTGGGTTATATGCTCAATTATGGCACAGAACTCTTTGGGGTGTGCATCTCTAACTACTGTCCAGTAGGCTAGTGTTTTGTAGGCATACAGTGCTGGGCAGACGTGTCCAAAGAAGCTCTTAACTGCGTCACGGCTCCAAACATGCTGCATCAATGATAGACTGTTGAAAACAAGCCTTGCTCCAGGCATCACAAATTCTCTTTCAATTCTGCCGAAGAATTTGTGGAATTGTTCTGGATCACTTGAGGTTGGGACTTTTCGCATCCAAGAGGGTGCTTTGTCGTAGAAATCGTTGAATATCAACTCACCTTGACCCGAAGATTCGGAAAAGCAGTCCAATACTAGGAACCTGTTCTCCCAGCCTGTTGGGAACGTTTTGATGAGAGGAGTCAGCAGTAGCATGAGGGCTTGAGGAGGATACATGAAGTCAAGATATATGACTTGGTTCTTGTCCACGACTCCTTGCTTCATGAAGCTGAATAGGAATTCTCTTGCAAACGTTCCCGATTCCACCTCGAGCACAACGTTTTCTCCCATTAAGAGACCTCCCTCCAACAGCTTGTCCAGAGTCTCAATACCCGTTGAGGACATGTTAGCCTCGTCCATTTTCAACCATCATTTCCCGCCTTCTCCATTAGTATTCGCTGATAATAATGTTTAGGTATGTTCCTCGGTGTTCATGTGTGTACACTATGTACATAACCCTTGTATATTTGAACACTACATTGGTATATCCTGCAAAAAGTGGAGGTATAAAAAATGCTGACTTCAGTAGATTTTTCAGGACGAGAACTCGGAATGATAAAGCTGATGGCTGACTTTTTTGCCGAAAAACCAGAGCTGACAGCAAAAATCGAGAGCTACACAACGGCTCACTACGCACTCATGACAACGTATTCAGAGAATTTTGGCATTCCGGCAGAAGACGCGTGGAAGGTCTTCGAGGAACTTGAAAGGAAGATGAACGAGGCAGAATACTTGCATGTAGAAGCGCCGTACCCACTGAAGAAATGGTACTCTCTGTCCAAAGAAGAAATTAATATGCTACGTGTGTTAACCGACTACTTCTCAGAAAAACCCAAGATGAGCCCAGAAAGCGCCTTCGCTGCAACCAGAGCGGAATCAATCATAGAAGCTTACAAATGGTTCTTTGGAACCACGGAAGGCAACGGCGACTATGCTAGGGAGAGTTACCGAAACCTCACGGAGAAAATACAAACGGCACTGTCGATCAAACTGGAAACCTTGGCCCCTGTTGTTGCAACGCCAAACCCTTACGAAGCCGTCCTCAAGCTCCTGCAAATTGCGGGAGATAAGTTGAAGCTAGACCCCGGAATGCATGAAATGCTGAAACGCCCAATGCGAACCATAATTGTCAATGTTCCAGTCACGATGGACGACGGAAGCATAAGTGTCTTCACGGGCTATCGTGTACAATACAACGATGTGCTGGGTCCAACAAAAGGCGGCATAAGATATCACCCTGACCTTACGTTGGACGAGGTTATCGCCTTATCTGCATGGATGACGCTGAAAACCGCTGTTACAGGTCTTCCTCTTGGGGGCGGCAAGGGCGGAATACGCTGCAACTCGAAAGAGATGTCAACTGGAGAACTGGAAAGATTAACTCGAGGCTATACGCGGGCTTTGGCAAGGTTCATTGGACCGCGCTCAGACGTGCCTGCACCTGATGTTTACACTGACGCTCAGACAATGGCATGGATAATGGATGAGTACAGTCAAATGGTGGGATACAACGCCTTCGGCGTCGTGACAGGAAAACCAGTGGACATAGGCGGTTCACTCGGAAGAAATGAGGCAACATCTCGAGGTGTAATGTACACAATCATCGAGGCCGCAAAACACCTAGGCACAGAGCTTCAGGGGGCAACAGTCGCAGTTCAAGGATTCGGAAACGTAGGCTTTCACGCAGCCAGACTGCTCAACGAACTCGGCTGCAAGATAGTGGCAGTTTCAGACTCTAAAGGTGCGATATTCAATGCTGAAGGGTTAAACCCGACGGAAGTTCTCGAGCACAAGAACAAAACAGGCTCAGTCACAGGCTACAAATGTTGCAAAGCTCTGTCGAACGAGGAATTGCTAGAGTTGAAATGTGACATTCTCGTGCCGTCAGCTCTAGAGAACCAGATAACCAAGGCAAATGCAAGCAAGATTAAGGCGAAAATAGTGGCTGAAGGTGCGAACGGACCGACCACGCCAGACGCTGATGAGACGCTGTTCAAGAACGGAGTGTTCGTCATACCCGACATCTTGGCAAACTCAGGCGGTGTGATAGTCAGCTACTTTGAACAAGTGCAAAACCAAATGAACTACTACTGGACCGAGCAGGAAGTGCGTAGCAAGCTGGAGAACATAATAGTCAACGCGTTCAACGATGTTCTGGAAGTGGCTCAACGATACAAGGTGAACATGCGAATCGCAGCCTACATGAACGCTGTGAAGAGAATTGCCGATGCAATGTCGTTCCGCAATTGCAAAACTTTTTCAGTCGTCGAGCGACGTAATGTTGTGGCCAAATAGGCTCAACCTCTCTTTTTCTATTCTTGCTTCCATGTACACATCTTGCTTTCTCTTGAACATCTTTAAAAGAGACAGTTATAGAGCATAGAACTGTGAGAGAATGTCCGTTCACATTCACACTACAATAACCAGAAAAACACACGAAACCCTTGAAGAACTGACAAAGACCTATGGTACCAAAAGCCACGTTATTGAACAAGCAGTAGAAACGTTGCTAAGGGTTGAAAAAGTAGGATCCTGTGACGACTGCGCGGTAAGAGCAAAGGCGAAGGAACAGACAAATCTTAGAGAGGCGCTAGACCTAATGTCGATTGGCAAGCACACAATCGACAGTCTTTTAGAAGTGGCGATCGGAAACAAAACCATGCAAGACTTTGTAACCGAGCAGAAGGCAGAAGCAAAGAACACGGTTGAAATCCTGAAAGGTTCTGTTGCTTGGCGAAAGCCCTCAAACTTCAAAGAATTCATGATGATTTTGGAAGAAATAAAGAATCTCACCAGACTCATCGACATTGCATCGTACAATGAGATAGATAGCACCATAATCTTGAGAACAAGAGTGTTCAAACCGCTCCCAGAGATCGCAGCCTTTCAAATAGCAACCGTCTTGGAGGGCTTGCAGATTCCGTTCGACATGCGGGTCATGGGAGACGACATAGTAGTCAAAATGATAAGACAAGATATTTATCTAATGAAGAATAAGGACTTCAGAGAATCACTTAGCGAGCAAATCGAAAAGCGACTGCTCAACTCCACACCCGGACTTTTCAGAAACACGTTGATGCTGGTCGGACCTGCATTCATGAACTGGGCTGAAAAACACTTAGAGGAGCCCATATCCGATTTCGGCTCATTCCTTGAAGATGTCAGAATCGCTACGGGCTCGGGAGAACTCCCGAAAGAGCCCAAGGAATTCGTGAAAAGGCTGCTTTCCGCCTTCATCAACATGAATTGGTTCAGACAGACAAAGATAATGCAAGAAACTGAAAACACTCTGGAGGTCTCATTTCAATCAAGCACTCCATCTGTGACGAGACTCTCCGTCGTGATGCTTTCCGTTCTGCTCGCGACTCGGGGGTGGAAACTGGTAAGATTTTCAGCAGAACAAACCACGGCCAACATGTCAATTCAGTACGTAGGCTCGGGAGACTCCAGCCTAATGGACCAGATAGTTGAGGTTAGCCTGTATCAGACAATCGGCAAGCAGTTCCTAGACACTATTCCAATGCCGCGCGAACTCTTCTACTCTTTCGCGTCTAGAGTCTACGACAGTAACAGGGAGAAATTCAACGAGATTTATCAAACCATGGGTGTTCGCGTAGCGAAAGCAATACGGATGATGGCAAGGGACGACACGGAAAGGATGAGAAGACTGGCCCAGACCTACATTTCAAAGAACGCAACGTTTGTCCAACCTGAGGCAGAAATTCGATTTGTTGACAGCGAGCACTTCACGATCATCTTCAAAAAGATTGACCCATTAGCGATGAACAGCCAACGTTCACTCATCGAGTCCATGTTCAAGGAGTTAGGCTACGACATTTCCACAACAGTTTTCCAGAACTTGCTGAGCTTCAGGCTCAAGCAGCTGGAAAGACCCGTTCTTGAATCCATTCCTCGTAAGAAAATGATGAAGGCCTTGATAGATGAGATGTCAGCAAGCTCCGCAGATGAAGCTTTCGAGATGATAAAGGAAGCTATTGATGAGACTTTTCCAGAAGACTATCCATGGACGATCAGAGAAGTCAGCGACAGAATCATCGAGATGTACAGAGAACTCGACGTTGAGGTCGAAGTGGAGTATTTTGAAGGAGGCTTCACACTGAAGTACAAAACGTGCCCCTACTACACACTTGTCAAGTCAGGGCAGAAAACATGGCTTTGCAGTCTCCGAAAGAAAACCTTAGACTACATCATTTCCAGAGTCTCACACGGAAAGAAAGCCAAAATAAAAATAATCAAAACTCTACTGAAGAATGAACACCCCTGCGAATACGCAATCTTCCTAACAGGATTCTTGGAGGAAGACTGAAATCAACCATGTCCTGAGCTTTTACGGGCAGGATATCAGGTTTCTCATTCAGTCAACAGATTCGAAGATCTACGTACGCGCACGGGAGCAGGTTCGCGTTTTTCCAGAGTCACAACCGTTAGACTCGACAAAAAGGGCCCACTCCAGCCTGTTGTGACCGAATTCCAAAGATCATTCATTGTTTTCCTTGCAGCGCTCGCTAAAGGAGACTCATAAAAGTTAGAAAGGCTGATGGTAGGTATGATCTGCAAACTTCCCAGCGGCACGAATACTCGGTTGAGGGGCTGAAGAGCGAATTCTGACAGAAATTTCTTCCGACTTTTTCCATGTTCATGAATGTTCACAAAAGAGCTCTTTTGAGGCAACGCTTAAATCCAGACTCAGATTATTCCTTAACTCTTAAAAAATAATGTTAGAGGAGAAAGAGACATGACTGAACGTGTACATAGAAACAGTTCCTACCTAAATGGCAAGTCAACAACCGGAACTCAAACGCGAGTCAAAGACACAAGCCCAACAAGCGGAATGTGCCCAATATGCATACGTGATTGTCCCTTCCTGTGTGAAATCAGTCTATCCGCCTTCAGAGGAAGAGAGGCACTTTACCCAGAACCAGCGCAATTCGGCTACAGTACTGCAGGGGCACTTAAAGACTTTGGACTGGACTGGTCAAACTTCAACATACAAGCCGGCCTATTCGAAGCAGAAGGAATTGAACCAAACTCGGATTTGATGATTTTTCCAAATGTAAACATAGAGACAAAACCTGGAGGTATACCCCTCAGAGTTCCAATACTGAACGGTGCATTTGGCTCAACAGACGTCGCGAGGCTCAACTGGGAAGGCCTAGCAGTGGGCGCAGCAATCTCAGGTACATCAGTAATTGTCGGCGAAAACGTCTGCGGTATGGACACAGAAGCAACGATCACAAATGGCAAGGTCACACACTCAAAAGAACTCAAGCGCAGAGTTGACCTATTCCGAAAGTTCTGGGATGGAAAATACGGCGAAATAGTTGTGCAGACAAACGTGGAAGACCAAAGACTAGGGGTCGACGTCTATGCTATCTCAAAACTGGAAGTGAACGTCATCGAGAGAAAATGGGGACAGGGGGCAAAGGCCATTGGAGGCGAAGTGCGCGTGCGAGACTTAGAAAAAGCCAAACTGCTAAAGAAAAGAGGCTACGTGGTGATTCCTGATCCAGAAGATCCTACAGTTCAGCAAGCATTCAAAGAAGGGGTATTCAAGTCATTTGAAAGACATAGCAGAGTAGGCACACCAAAAGAAAAGAGCTTCATCGAAGACATCGAGTGGCTGAGAAAACAAGGCGCAAAATACGTGACACTAAAAACAGGAGCGTATAGACCGTCAGCTGTCGCATGGACAATGAAAATGGCGTCGGAGGCCAAGATCGATTATGTGTCGTTCGACGGCGCCGCAGGCGGAACAGGCATGAGTCCTGTACCAATGATGGACGAGATGAGTATTCCAACAGTCTATCTAGAAGCCATAGTTCTCAAATGTGCAAAGATACTGAAGAAGAAAGGGCGATACGTCCCTGATCTGATTATGGCAGGTGGCTTCATTGAAGAGACATCTATTTTCAAGGCGATAGCAATGAGCAACTTTGGAGATGGTCCATTCGTAAAAGCTGTTTTGATGGGTCGTTCCCCGATCACCGCAGCTTTCAAGGGAAGCTACTTCAAACAGCTGGCTGATGAAGGTAAATTACCGAAAGCGTTTGCTGACAAGTTTGGAGCCACACCCGACAAATTCTTCATTGCCGCGCCAGAACTGAAAAAGAAATACGGTGAGCGCTTCAAAGAAATCCCATGGGAGTCTGTCGCAGTCTACACTTACCTGACCGATCGGGTGGGAGTTGGACTAAAGCAACTCTTAGCCGGTAACAGAAAGTGGAAGCTAGAACTCGTTAGCAGAAACGACTTGATGAGCCTTTCAGAAAGAGCCACTAAAGTGACTGGAATACCAATGCCAGACGAATTCGAAAAGGACGCAATTGAGAAAATCCTAGGCTAATACTTCCTTCTTTTCTTTTTATTGAATCTCAGAGTAAACCTTAAATCGTGGCATTCTAACATGAAGAAAACTCACAGTAGGAGAAATCATTATGGAAAAAGAACAATCACCTTACAGTGTTGCATTGGAACAGCTAGCGCTCGCCGCTGAAAAGCTAAGCCTAGATTCAGGAATACACGAAATGCTGAAAATCCCGAAAAGGTCGCTGATTGTCGCAGTCGCAATAAGTATGGACAACGGCAAAATCGGAGTTTTCAAAGGCTGCCGGGTGCAGCACATGGACGCAAGAGGTCCATTTAAAGGTGGTATACGATATCACCCAAATGTTACCCTAGATGAAGTCACCGCACTATCGATGTGGATGACTTGGAAATGCTCAGTCGTAGATATTCCCTATGGTGGAGCGAAAGGGGGTATCTGCTGCAACCCAAAAGAAATGTCAAGGGGCGAAAGAGAGAGACTAACAAGACGGTACACAAGCATGATTACTGATATCATTGGGCCATATCGTGATGTGCCAGCGCCTGATGTCTACACTGATGCCCAAACAATGGCTTGGATAATGGATACATATGGACAGTTCAAAGGTTACAGTGTGCCCGAGTGTGTTACTGGAAAGCCCATCAGTATCGGGGGCTCGGAAGGGAGAAACGAAGCGACTTCAATGGGCGTTGACATATGCGCAAGAGAAGCATGCAAACAACTTGGCATGAAATTCAAGGGAGCAACCGTTGCCGTTCAGGGCTACGGCAACGTAGGCTGGAACGCTGCCAAAATCGCATATGACTGGGGCGCCAAAGTGGTGGCAGTAAGCGATTCGGCAGGAGGAATCTATTGCAAAGAGGGACTGAATCCCTACAAAGTATACGAACACAAGCAGAAGACAGGTTCAGTAGTCAATTTCAAGGGGTCTGAGCAGATGACGAATGAAGAAGTGCTGGAAACAAAGTGTGACATACTTGTACCGGCAGCCTTGGAGAACTCGATCACGAAAGGCAATGCAGACAAAGTAAAAGCGAAAGTAATATCGGAAGGTGCAAACGGGCCAACCACTCCCGAGGCTGACAGAATACTTTGCGAGAAGAAGATACTTCACGTTCCGGACATTCTGGCCAACGCAGGCGGAGTAACAGTAAGCTACTATGAATGGGTTCAAAATCTGGAGCGAGAGCACTGGCCTTTGGAAGAGGTAAACAAGAAACTCGAGACCAAAATGGTAAAGGCTTTCAATGACGTGTATGCTTCATCAAGAAAAGAAAAATGCAACATGCGAAGTGCGGCACTAATGCTGGGTGTCAGCAGAGTGGCTGACGCAATAAAGACACTAGGTCTATGGCCATAGCAACGGATGGTTTGCTTCCCAGCTTTCCACATTTTTATGTCATGGAACCTCTCCCATTGTTCATCTGCGTGCTTAGATTCTGACCGAGCGCGCTCCATCGTGAGTATTTATTAACTCTCCTGCTAATGGAGCTATTAGGAAGGCACCCAGATTGAGTTTTGAAATGTGGGTAGAGAAATATCGCCCAAGAACGCTAGTTGACATCGTTGACCAAAAGGAAATAGTGGAACGTTTAAAGAGTTTCGCTAGATCCAAAAATGTTCCACATTGTATTTTTGCTGGCCCACCTGGGACCGGGAAAACCACGGCTGCGCTCTGCCTGTCAAGGGATCTCTATGGCAGCGAGTACCGAGAGCACACTATGGAATTGAACGCTAGTGATGAGAGAGGTATAGACGTTGTTCGGGAGACTGTAAAAACCTTTGCACGGGTAAAGTCGATTGGTGAGATTCCATTCAGAATCATGATTCTGGACGAAGCCGACAACATGACCTCCGATGCGCAGCAAGCGTTGAGACGAACTATGGAGCGGTTCACCGGAACATGCCGATTCGTCATGTGCGCTAACTACAGCGGGAAGATAATAGAACCTATTCAATCGAGGTGTGCTCCGTTCCGCTTCACGCGTTTGCCACGGGAAGAGCACGATCACTGCTTAAGTCAAATCGCTCAGAAAGAGAAAATCAAACTGGTGACTGAAGGTCTAGACGCGATTTTTGAAGTGTGCAGTGGCGATTTGAGGAGGGCAATAAACACTCTGCAGGCCGCAGCCTCCTTAAACAAGCCGATTGACGCTAAGGTTGTTTATTCCATAACTGGAAGAGCAATTCCAACGGACGTGCAGAAGATGATAAAAACAGCCATGGATGGCAACTTCATGGATTCAAGGAAACAGTTGCGCGACATGATCCAAAAATACGGCGTTGCTGGCAACGACATAATCAGACAAATCCATACTGAGATTTTCAGGTCTGAAATACCTGAACCATGGAAGATAAAATTGGCAGACGTCGTCGGAGAAGCAGACTACCGATTAGTTGAGGGCGCTGATGAGGAAGTCCAGTTAAGCGCATTGTTAGCCAAGCTTGTTGAGGCCGGCTGTAATTCAAAGAAGGCTGCTTAGGTGTCGATATGTCACATGCAGCTTGGGCTGTCAAACATAAGCCAAGCTCATTAGACGAAGTCGTTGGCAACAAGGAAACGATTCAGAAGCTCATTGAGTGGGTCAAGTCGTGGGATGCTGGTCTACCAAAGAAGAGAGCTGTTTTTCTCTATGGACCCACGGGCATCGGAAAAACAATCGCTGTTGAGGCTTTAGCACAAGATTTCAAAATGGAGCTTGTAGAGAAGAATGCAAGCGACTATCGAACAGAAGAGGCCATAAATCATTTTGTGAGGTTGGCTTCACAATTTAGTTCATTGCTTGGCGGAAAGAGAATAGTTTTGCTTGATGAACTAGATGGATTGACTGGAACAGCGGATAAGGGTGGAGTTAAGGCCATCACGGACGTTGTGAAAGACGCCCGATGCCCCATAGTTCTAATAGCTGACAGTGCGTACGAGCCGCGATTCTTAAACTTGCGTAACTACTGCCTTTTGCTTGAGTTCAAGAAACCTGCAATTGGAGAAGTCGCGAAGTACTTGAACGGCATATGCGAAGATGAAGGTGTACAGGCGGATGAAACCGCTTTGAATTTCATTGCTCAACGCTCCGAAGGCGACATTCGTTCAGCCGTGAATGACCTTCAGGCTGTGGCTCAAGGAAAGAAGAAGCTGAGTTATGAAGATGTTTCTTGGCTTGGTTACAGAGATCGACAGGAATCGATCTTCAATGTGCTGAAAATGATAATCTATGCAAAGACCTGCTTAAGTGCAAAAAAGGCAGTGGACATGGCGGACGTAGACATTGACATGCTTTTTGAATGGATATATGAGAACACTCCCGACCATCTGAATGATCCGTATGACTTGGCCAACGGGATGGATGCTTTGTCAATCGCAGACGTATATAGGGCTAGAATCCGGGCTACCCAAGACTGGAGCTTCATGCGCTACGTTATTGACTACATGACTGCTGGAGTAGCCATGGCTAGATGCAAGTCAAAAACCTCTGGATGGATACCCTTCAGATTCCCAGGTCGCATTCAAATGCTATCAAGATCCAGATTTGAGCGCGCAACACAGCTAAGCATAGGAAAGAAGGTCAAACGCAAATGCCATATTTCGGCCAGAAGAGCAACAAGAGAGTTTCTTCCATACATGCGAATCATTTTCAAGAACAATCCGGAGATGGCTGCTGGGCTTGTGAAATGGTTTGACTTGGACATTGACATGATTACTTATCTTGTTGGGGACGAAGGCAAATCCGAGGCCATCACCAAACTGTTGACCTAATGAACTAAGCTTCCTTCTAATACGTCCCTCTCTGGCTGCAGCACTACTACGTTGCCTTTACCATCTTCAGCCGCTAAAATCATGCATTGAGATTCAACACCCATCATTTTCCTTCTTTGAAGGTTCAAAATAAACGCGCATTTTCTACCGATAAGGGTCTCAGGCTTATAATACTGTAATAGTCCTGCAACTGCTTGCCTCTTTTCACTTCCAAAATCCACGATCATTCTTATGAGGTTTCGCGAACCTGGAATCTGATTTGCCTCTAGGATTTTTCCAACCCTTAGATCAAGTTTTCGAAAGTCTTCGAATGATATTTCCATTTTTCACACCTTTTTTGCATTTTCATGCGGAATCACTATTAAGTTTTCCCTGCTTCTCTACTCTGCAGTATCTTCTTGTACGTCCTTGCCACGCCGTTCCAGCCTCCGGTAGCCTTTGAATTGACTATTTCGAAAGCCTCCTTCGAGTTTAAGACAAGCAATTCCTGGCCGACCGCTTTCCTCGTAAGATATGACGCTGCACTCAAAACTTCACCGTTTAATCGCGAGTCCGCTTGATCCGCTAAGTGGCAAATCAATGCTTCAATTGTGTGAGGCCTAATTGGGCTGTAGTTTCCATGATGAGCCGTTACGATGTGAATCAACTCTAATGGGAAGTTTCTTCGGACGAGTTCTGACGTGACTAGTGAGAGGTGATCCAAGTAATCGGCTAGGTATGTTGAATCGTAACCTCCGTTTTCGTTCGCCGCATACGTGACGGGTTTTAAGATATCATGTAGCAAGGCGCCTGCTATGACCAGGTCACGGTTTACTCTTCCGCGGTAAACCTTCTCGATGGAGTCACATAACGCCAACGCGATGTTCGTGGTTGATGTGACGTGCTCAATGAAGCCGCCTGGATAACTATGATGGTGTGACAAACCAGCTGGTGAGGTTTCTAAAGGCAGTCCAGAGTGCTCTTTTCCATTGATCTTGAATGTCGGGTTTTTCAACAGTTCAGCTACTTTTCTTCTGAGGTGCGTATCACTAATTTGGTCTGCTAAAGCTTTGAGTTTAGGACAGAGCAATTCACGCATCACTCTTTACTTGTATTCTCTGACGCAATATGGATTTTTCGCTTCTCATTTGTTGCAATCTCATGAGCTTTCAAGAGAGGTTCTGGAAGGCGATGATGACGCGTACACTCCTTAACTATTCTTATGGCTGTTCTTAATGAAATCATGTGCCCTACACTAACATAGATGGGTTTGCTTCCTGTTCTAGTTTTGACAACGGCACCGACGATTTCACTATCATGCTTTAAGAACATAGCGCCCTTGTCAAGCTTGTCGTTTTCAACTTCGCCGAAGAGTCTTTTCTTTGCAACGCCAATAGTTGGTTTGCCTATAACAAGACCTAAGTGGCTTGCGAGTCCACAATGGTAAGGGTGAGCAAATCCCTGTCCGCCGACAAGGAAAACGTCGGGCTGATTTTCCAGTTTGTTGATGCTTGAGGTAATAGGCCAGACCTCTCTGAATGAAAGCAATGTTGGAATGTAGGGAATTCGTGTTTTGCAGAGAGCTGTTTTAGATTCTAAGAGATCAAGAGTCTCGTATTTCAAAACAGCTACAGCTCCAACAGATACGTCCCTGACGTATGCGACGTCTACGCCGGCCACAAGATGGATTTTGGTTGGCAATGTGTCTTCAGAGATTATGTGTTTGGACATCTGCAATTGTGTTTCGTGTGCTTTTCGAATTGAAAACAAGAGCTTTACCTGTTTACGCAGCGTGTCTTCTATTTGGGTTTTGAAGTCATTCTCTTTGCCAGCTTCTCAAAGAGTTTAAGGTGGTTCTCTAACGAATTTCGCCGCACTTCCTGTGTTATGTCCCCACGCGTGATGTCAATGATTCTTCTGGCAACATCGCATTTTCTCCGGAGTTCAGGAACAATATGCGCCTCGTCAATGACCATTAATTCGACGTAGATTTCGTCCATTATCTGTAAGCATAGTTCGCTTTCTCTTGTGTGGCCTTCGCGGAGTGCGTCCAGTGCTAGCCGCCTGTATTCCCCTATAACATCCGCCAGCCCTAGTAAGTAGTCCACGGAGGGGACTCCGATTTCTTTAGGTGTTACGAATTCTGATTCTTCAACAAGTTTGAGGAATATGTTTGCTTCAGAGTACTCTTGGAGCGCCGCGTTGAATAATCCGCCGTGGACGATTTCAGGATGGATTTCAGAGGTTTCGTCAAGTTTTGAGATGATCTCTTTTGCGTTCTCTATGAGCTTCTTTGCGTCTTTCATTTTCTTTTGGTGGATCAGCAGTATGGTGCGTTTCGAAAGACTTATCGCCTTGCGCATGTCGTTTTGTGCGCTTTCCCGTACGATCTGTTTTTCCGTAAGCTCTTTCTTTATTTCTCTTAGAGCTTTCTTCAATGAAGGCATGAGAACACCGACTTCAACTATAACGAAGATTAGGTATTTATTATAATGCAAAAATGAAAGGGTGGGGGTTGAGTTTTTTCTTCTTTTTTGTCTGCGTTATTCCGTTGGTTCCAGTATTGGCTCTTTCCATTTCTCAATGAGAAGCTTGTTGGTTTCTCCGATTTTGAAGGTCACTTTCACGAATATCGAGTCTGAGCCTTTGAATGGAAACATACTGTCTTCAGCCAAGTCTTTCGGTAGGTAGATTAAGTATTTGCCATCTTTTCTTCTAAACAGTCGCCCTCTTCCATCACTAACCATGCGTTACACCTCAATGTAATTTTTGGTTTAAGAATAAGGACAATGGCGGAGAAACTATATAACACTTGCTCTCATTCAATTCACTGATAAACTATTGTTTAGGGTTATACCGAAGGAGATGTGAATCGTTTGCAAGAAATTTATGTTTTTTCAAATGAAATTAGTTTCTTGAGTTTGCTCAAAAGAACAACTCGACTTTCCTCAGATTCACCGATGAGATCATAGCTAGTTCCCCTCGCCAGTTGCAATCCAAACTGACGTATCTCAAGGTGGCTTGGCATATTCTCAAAACTCATGCGCAGCCCAGAAAAACCAACATACACGTACGCTTTCAGTTCAATGTATGTGGGATCTGCCTTTTTGATAAGCTTGACGTAACCTTCAATGTTCTTCATATTTAGGTCACGTGTCAGCGTTATTCGAATCACTATTGGGCATCTGAAGCTTGGGGGAAGCGATAGGGTCTCGTTCAATTTTTCCCACGCTTTTGTTGTCTGTAGGCGGCAGACTTGTTCAAGCGTTTTCTCGTCGGGTGCGCACGTCGAAATGTACAGCTATGGGGGTTCTTCGCTTAGTTTCGCAAGTGCCGAGGGCACGGTTCCGTTAGACACGAGGAACGTCGTGAAATTCCTTTTGGAGAAGGTTCGGATTAACTCTCCTAGGTGTTCGTAGAGGGTAGGTTCGCCTGTGAGGCTTATGGCTGCCTGTCTGGGGTTCATGGCTTCTTAGAGTTTTCTCATGTCTGTTTTGGGGTTGGCCTTGTATCCTGTTAGGATTTGGCGTTGCGCTCTGATCCTGCTGTTAACGATTTCTTCTGATGAATCCCATTCTGGAAGTTTCATCTCATCCCATTTCAGGCCGAGGTCTCGCCGCTTTGTGCTCCCCAGCAGAAAAGGCAGCGCCGTGTGCAGTTGAACAGGTTAGGTGTCATTTGTATGCATTGGTGTATTTTGATTCCGTAGAATCTCTGTTTGTAACAGGGTCTACCGTGGACTAGGGTTTCGTGTAGCCACCTACATTTTTTGACGGCTGAATGGTTGCCGACGAGGTGGTATTTTTGTCTCTTCAGTGTTTGGATTAGAGAAGTTGGCACGGTTTCCAAGATTTGCGAGTCTCTCAGTCTGCGTGTTCTGTCCATAAGCGAAGGTTATGAAGGGCGTGGAGAAGGTTAGTTTTTGAAGCAGTACTCGATGTCTTGGAATTCTCTGCTTAGCTTAGAAACGTCTTTTTTGACGTCATCTGTTTGTTCTTCATGACTGGTTGCTCTCTTGATCAATTCGGCTATTCTGAGCATTTCGTTTTCTTTCATTCCTCTTCTTGTGACTTCACATGTGCCTATTCTTATCACGCTGTCGACAATTACGTTTGCTCGCTGAAGCCTCAACGCTATGGTTCTGGCTTTCTCGTTGTCGCCGTAGTCTAAGATGACCTGATGGGATCGTGTGAACCCCAAGTGCTTGCAGATTACTGGGAAGCCATAGTCGTTCAGAGTTTTAGCTAGGGTTTGCGAGTTTCGCACGATTTGTTTCGCGTAGGCTTTCCCAAACTCCTTCATTTCTTCCAGTGCTACAGCTAATGCTGCGATGCGGTTCCAGTGGGCGTTGTCGACGAAGGCAGGATAGATCTTTTCTTTCAATAGTTCGCCGTGTTCCTTGTCGGCTAGGATGATTCCTCCTTGTGGGCCGAAGAAGGACTTGTGAGTGGAGCCAAACAGGGCGTATGCGCCTTCTCTTAGGGGATCTTGGAACTGTTGGCCTGCGATGAGTCCCATGACGTGTGAGCCGTCGAACCCTACGAAGGCACCGTTCTCTTTGGCGATTTCCGCGATTTCTTTGACTGGGTGTGGGAACGTGATGAGGCTTCCTCCGAAAATCACTGCCTTTGGCTTAGTCTTGAGTATGGCTTCTTTTGCTTGCCCGATCCTTATGTTCCAGTTATGTTTTGAAAATGGGAAGGGTTTCGTTTTGAGTTTGAGTAGTCCGGCCAGACCCTCTTGCCACATGCCTGGGTATCCGCCATTCTGCGGCGAAATGCACATGAGTGTGTCGTCTGGTTTGGTGAAGTTTGCGAGTATGATCAAGTCAGCGATGTGCCCAGACAGAGGTCGCAGATCAGCGGTTTCGGCTTTGAATACTTGTTTGGCGGTTTTTTCGCCTTGTTGTTCGATTTCATCTGTAAATCGGGTTCCCATGTAGAACCTGTCTCTGGCAGTGTAGCGGTGAACAAGCTCTGATGATAGGAGCTTTCGGGCAGTTGGGCTCATAACGTTCTCAGACGGAATAAGGTTCAGACACTCTTGACCACGCCAATCTTCATGTTTCTGAACCAACTCTAGGATTTCATTGATCATGTGAACATCTCTTTATTTGATACTGCATTCTTTGTCTTCTTTCATGCTAGGATTGCTCAGCGTCCTTTTCTGGATGCAGTCTTTCGCACGTTTCAATGTACTTGTCTTTCAGGTTTCGGATAGTGCTCCATGCCTTGTCAGGGGCAATTTCGCCAGCGTTTATCTTGCGGATTACGTCGTTTATTTGTTCTCTGTGTTCGCTCATGTTTTTTCCTCATTATTCTTGCGCCTTTCATAGAAATTCCATTGGATCTTTCTGTTTTCTTTCTTGACTGTGGCGTCTCTTGGCTTCCGCATTAGGAAAAGGTATTTGAAACCGCGGAGATAGAAATTGTGCCTCCTTGCACGGTTGTACCACAGACTGGTGTTCGATGACTGTCCTCGTCGGGTAATGCATATGATGTCAACAGTCTCGAAATATTTGTCCAATCTTTCATACAGCCTGAATCCGACAGGTGTAAACTTGTTCTTGACCCATTGATCCCCGATGAGCCATCCCAGAACCTTTCCCTTTTTCAGGATTCGGTGGCTCTCTGCTATCACTTTTTCAAGTTCATCATAGAAGACTTCACTCTCGCTGGAGATCTTGCCTATGCAATCAGGGTGATCATTGTATCTGATATTATCTCCGTAAGGCGAGTCTATAAAAACTAGGTCAACGTGATCGTCTGGCAGGGGAATCTTGCGAGCGTCATTTTGAATTATCTCTGGTCTTGTAGGCTTAATATCGTATCCAATCGCTTTTCGTCCTTCTTCCCTGCACACATCTATGGTCGTTCCACTTCCACACATAGGGTCCACTACAAGATCGCCTGGATCCGTGTATCTCCATACAAGGTTCCAGATGATCAAGGCAGGAGTAACGCCTGGATACTTGTTGTCTCCTTTTGGCGTCTTTCCGTAACTTTGTCTGGGAAAGTCCCAGAGAGTCGTAGCCTCCAACTGGGGAATCTCTTCCACGTCATTTTCGACTTTTGAGATTTCCCCCAACAGTGACCAATTCTTGCATTCCTTTGGGATCATGAGAGCTTCGGCTCTGGATTCCGCCTTAGACAGATAGTCCATCCATGAATTCATCAAGAGATTCTCAGGCCGCCACAGTTCGATGAGTTTTAGCATTGCTTTCTTGCCTATAGGCGCCGCACGTTGTATGCCTAGCTTCTTAAGGAGTTTGCCACCGTTCTTGAGACACTTGATATCGTGAACAGATTCGACCTTCACCTGGTAGGGGTATTTGCCACCCCAAGCTGCTGGTTCGATACTCACACTGGCGTCTGACGTTGCTCTAAAAATCCCGTAAAGTTTCTGTGAATTTAGGTTGAAAAGGAACAAGAAGAAGCCTTGTTTGATCCTTAGGAAACCCGGTGCATGCACTTTGTTCGTTGCGAAAAGCAGACGCCTTAAGCATTCTTCTTCAGAGCTGTCTGTGCAGCTCAAGACTTCCCCACGAAAAATCGGCTTGTTCTTGGTTGCTCCTTCTGCAGCAGGTTCGAGTGTTTCCATTTTGGTGCTTCTCTCCTTTTCGTATTCACGTGGCAAGTGATATATCTGTGTTCACTACGGAATAATCAGACGCCGATTGTGACTACGTACAATAGAGTTCAAAAATTGGCCATAGGACTCCTTGTTTGGATGCGCCATTATGCATTAGGTTCGAGCACGTGCAAACTGCTGGAAGTAGGCTTCGAACACGTCACGGACATGGATCTGGTTAAACTTGTTAGAAAACGGAAATAAGACATAAAGCTCTAGGATAAAAGGTAAAGTTTAAAATGCTCTCAGTGATAAGACTGTTCACATCTTCAATGATAGGTCATGAAGGAGAACGTTTAATGTTACCATTAAAAACTGTCAGGTCTATTATGGTCTTGTTTCTCATCTTAACATCACTCATGGTTGCTGTTTCATTCGCGCCAAGTGCAAGGGCTAGCACTAGCATAACATCTATGACTCCGACTTCAGGAGAAGTTGGATCAACTGTCTATCTGCAGGCAAACATAACCAACGCCGATGGACCTTTCGAAGTACGCTTCGATACGGCAGTCCGTAAAAGTGGGAGCGCTGTCGGAAGCTACGTTAACACGTCTTTCACGGTGCCCGAAGCAACCGCGGGGAACCACACTGTAATGGTACTGGATCAGATTGCAGGGCAGAACGCCACTGCGAACTTCACGATTACAACTTCATATTCTCTGAAAGCTGAGGTGCCAACTGCGCCGAAGCAGCTCCAAGAAGGGGGCAGCGTCTCGATTGATGCGAATATGACGGGGAGCGTCGCCTACACGAGCTATGCCGTCAACATTACTGTAACCGCCCCAAATAGTGTTTCCTACACGAACCTGACAACCATATTCACTTCGAGCGTTGGCAGCGGCAACACCATGCTCACTTACCCTAAAGATTTTTCGACTGGCGCGAACACCAACTTCACAGGCACATACCGCGTCTACTTCAACGGTACCCTTAACGAAGCCTTCTTCATAGGATTAACGAACTCCTCTCAGTATCACCGCCACCAAACTGTTGACGTCAAGGCCATGTACGCCTCAGGAGAAAACGTCACAATCACGATACAGGGAAATATCATGTACACATCCACGACCGCCCAAGCAGACAGCAGTGGCCTCGTTCACTACGTGAACTCTACCATCCTCTCAGAAGCATCAATAGGAACCTACACAGTTACCTTAATCTCAATATCGAACCCAACCAAGAAAACGGCGGCGCCAGACGTTCAGAGCTTCACGGTTCCAGGCTACAGCGTGAACATTACGTTGCTGAACCTCGCAGGAGCACCTGTGCCCTCCATAATCCTCAAAACCACGGAAAATGGTGAGTCAATCTCGGAAAAAGGCAAGGAAAACGGAACAGTGTTCCTAGAGCTTGAAGACGGAACCTACCTCTGCAACGCTACATACAGCGACGTGCTAGTAGGGCAACAGGCGTTGACGATCACGGGAGAATTGGCATTCAGTCTTAGCTGCAACCTCACAAGCCTCAACGTCATCGTTATGGATGAATACGCAACCAAATTGCCGGAAGTAAAGATCTACATGATCCCGGGGAATCAGACCTTAACAACAGACATCAATGGAACAGCAGAGATGGGATCGATGTTACCAAACGTTACGTACACCCTGAACGTCTCGCGCTATGGCATGCTCTTCAAAATGAACCAGACCATACAGTCACCGCCTTCGACGGCTTGGTACAACCTAACAATTATCTGCCCAACAATGACTCTGAACATTAACGTGACAGATGCAAGAGGACGACCTGTCAATGATGCTGCCGTAGAGGCTCAAGAACTGCTAGGCGGCCGCTACTACTCAAATACAACTACTAATGGAGCAGTCTCTCTCAATTTGACCTTCGGCAAATACACTGTAATGGTTCTCATAAATGGAGTAACCGTGAATGAGACAACTGTGAGCCTGAATGAAACATCCGTCAACCTGCCCATCGTTTGCAGTTTTTATGGCTTTGATGTCTCAGTACGAGCTGTGGACTATTTTGGCCAGCCGATACCAAACGTAAACGTAACCTTGCAGCGGTCTGGGTGGCGTGATTCCCGTATAGCTGGAGGTGACGGTTTAGCCACATTTGGCAACACTTTCGGTGGAGACTTGAACGTGACCATTCGTTTGGCGGGTCAATCTGAACCGTCTGTTGTCAGCTCGGTCTCAGTCGACAATTCAACGCCAATTGAGATCAAGATTGGTAGATACGTTTTGTTAGCAGGTATGATGGTTGAAGCGAGTCAATTGCTTGCGATAGTCATAGTTTTAATCGTCGTCGTCTTGTTCCTTTCCGTGGAAGTCTTCAGAAGAAGATGGCGCAGACCCAAGGAGAATGAAGTCTAGAGCTACGATTAGGAGTCTAAGGGAAAAAGGTTTATATCACGTTTTGAAGAGATAATCTCCGTAGTGCATGTGGCAAAGTTTTGTTCGCATGAAACATTCAGAGGTCGTGCGTAAATTGGATGAAGTCAAATCGTGTTCTCCAACCTGTCAATCCTTCAAATGCGCAAAGAACTCCAACATCTACCGCCGAGACGGCGTATGGTGCAGCTGGACTGAAGAGATGTGCGCCATTGCAGACTGCAGCTACGCCATCTGCGTAAAACGCCGACTCCTTCCCAAAGGCATCTGCGGAGAAACCATAAAAAGAAAAACCGTCGACAAACAACCTGAAGAAGTCATCGGTCCAACAGTGAAGCTTCGTGGAAGAACATTCCGCAAGGTCGGGGAGAAAGAGATTTTCTGACAGCAGAAGCTCAGAGAAAAGACTCTAGCGATGTAACGAGTCCACTTTTTCTTTCTTTATCTATTTGGCTGGAATGCGTTTAACTACTGGAGGTTTTACCTTCTTCAAAACTCTGTAGCCGCAGATTATGCACTTTATCTCTCCGCCACGCATTTCCAATTCCTCAACGGGCACTTTTGCCCCACATCTTATACACTCATAAGTGATACCGGCAGATGATGATTTCTCCAATCCAGTTTCCTCTCCCTACAGAGGAAAAGTATTTTGCTTTTAAACGTTTCCAGTGACCTCACATGTGGTCTGTAGATGATAATCCTTGAAGAAACCCCTAAAAGTGTTCCTTTCACAAATGCCGTCACCTGAAGAGTCATCGTATGCCCATAACATATGATATTATAGGTAACATCACGATCGTGCGTTTAGTGGGAAGATGTGAGAAGAATCGCAAAGAGATTGCGGACACTATGATGGGGATCCATAGAAACGTCAAAACAGTATTGGCTCAAGTTGGGCCTGTCAATGGTGAATTCAGAACTTGCGAATTGGAGAGAATCGGTGGGGAAGATCAATCTGTCACGGTCCATGCTGAGTCCAAGTGTAGGTTCTTTGTTGATGTTAAGGCTTGCTATTTTTCACCTATAGACTTTCTTATGAGCGGATGCGCATCGCACAGCAAGTTGCAGGTGGAGAGACTGTGGTGAACATGTTTGCCGGGGTGGGCTGTTTCTCTTTGATCATGGTTAAACACTCCAACCCTTTGAAAGTGTATTCTATTGACGTCAATCCTGCAGCTGCTCAATTTATGCGAGAAAACACTAGGCTTAACGAGGCTTATGGCGTGGTTGTTCCCATACTTGGTGATGCCAAGAAGATTGTTGAACAGAGACTGCACGGCATCGCAGATAGGGTTCTTATGCTGTTGCCTAGAAAAGCTTTCGAGTGTCTACCATATGCTTTACTAGCTCTCAAGAGAACAGGAGGACTGGTGCATTATTATGATTTTGAGCATGCAAAGAAAGATGAAAGTCCTGTCGAAAAAGTCAAGGCAAAAGTGACCAAAAGACTTGAAAGCTTGGGCGTAGCGTTTGATTTCTCTTTCGGTCGCGTCGCTAGGTCAACTGGGCCGAACTGGTATCACGTTGTCCTAGACACATCCATCACGCAGTAGTTTGGCAAATTTAATAAATGCTTCTTGAGTACTTTCTGTCTTGGAGACGTTGAAATGAAAAAACAGTTGATGGACATACTGGCTTGCCCGATCGACAAGCATCACCCTCTTGACTTGCACATCTTTGAGGAGAAAGAGGAGATTGTTGAAGGTATGATTGTGTGTCCGAAGTGTCTCAGGTGGTACCCAATTCGAGACGAAATACCTGAAATGCTGCCGGACGAACTGCGAAAGAAGAATGAAGACTTGCCATTCTTGGAAAAATGGAAGAAACGAATTCCAAAGGAGATTTTGACAGAAGGCAGGCCTTTTGCGCTGGAAACCGATGGAGACAAAATGGAGAAGAAGCGGTAGAATCAATTCCTTAATGTCCTTACTTTGCCCGTGGCCGAAGATTTCAATGCTGCCTCAGCTAATTTGAGGGCTTCCAATCCGTCTTCTCCAGTGACAAGGGGTTTCTCTTTTTCGGTAATGCATTTTGCAAAATGCTGGAGTTCCAGCTTGAGAGGTTCCTGCACAGTGTATCGTGGCTGAACGGTTTCTCTTGCGTTCTCGATAGTCAATTCTTGCGTGATATAGTCTAGTTTCATTATGGCTTCGCTTCCAGTGACCATGAACACTCGTGTCTTGTACGGTGTTAACCAGTTAGACTCGATGAACGCGCTCTTCCCACCCTTGAAAGCAAGCATTATCTGAGCGTAGTCTTCAAACTTTCTGTGGGCTATGCTGCCAGTTTTTGCATATACCGCCACTGGGTCCTCATCAAAAACGTACCTCATTACATCCAAATCATGTATCGCAGTATCTTTGACTACTCCCACATCACCTATTCTTTCTGGCCATTGTCCAACCCGTTTTGCACTAGCGCAGACTGGTTCGCCGAGGGTCTTGTCTTCGAGAGCATTTCTGATGTGCTGCAATCCTGGAATGAATCGCATAAGGAAACCGACTGTGAGATGCAATCCCTCTTTTTCGGCAGTCTTGAGCAGATTTTCTGCCTGCTTTACACTTTCAGCCATGGGTTTTTCGACTAAGACATTTTTCCCAGCTTTCAATGCTTTCAAGGCCTCTCTAGCGAGACTCGTTGACCAAGTGCAGATGCTTACTGCTTCGATGTTCTCGTTCTTCAGCATTTTTCCAGTATTAGTGTAAGGTGTCACGCCAAATTGCTTGGCCACGCTTCTTGCTCTTTCTGCGTCTATGTCGCATATTGCCAGAAGCTCTGTTTCTGCCAGTTCCTTGAAAACTCTGGCGTGGTTTCTTCCCCAGAAGCCGGTTCCGATGACTGCTACGCCCAGTTTTCTCATTTTGTTGAGACTCCTTTTCCCAGCCCACGGTATATGAAGCCTTCCTTTTCAACTTTTCCCGAGTCAAATACCCCTTCAAGATCAACTATTGCGGCTGGCATTTTCAGCATTGCCCTAGTCTTCTGTAGGTTCAACCGTTTGAATTGATCGTGCCCTGTGAGAATCAACAAGCAATCCGCGCCCTCTATGGCTTCAGTCAGGTTCTTTTTGTATTGAACTTGTGTTTCAGTCGTTTCGACATCCGTGAAAAAGGGGTCATAGATGCTGGTTTTAGTTCCTCTGCCTTCTAACATGTTAACAAGATCCACTAGTGTTTCTCTTTCAGTGCTTCTTGCGTTTTGAGTCTGTGAAATGCCCAGTATGGATATTCTTGCGCGTCTCATTGTCTTTCCACAGCTCTTTAAAGCGTCCGCAACTAGATTGACGGCTTGTTTGACTACCAGTTTGCTATTTTCCTTAGCTGCCTGAACTACCCAGAGTTTCACATTCAAGTTCTCAGCATCTTCCAATAACAGATACGGTTCTCCGTATGCAGTTCCATCTGCCAAAGTTGGCGTTGAAAGCTTACTGGAGGCGTTTGTGTTCAGCTTCTGCACTTCAAAGTAGTCTATGCCTGCTCTTTCACAGAAATGGGCTAACTCGTTTGCAAGTGCCGTGTTGACATCATATTGAGTCGCTTGGAAAAGGGTCATTGCTTCGGCAGCCTTTACGTTGTTTGTTTTCTTCAAGCCTTTCTCTGAGATGATTTCCAAAACAGTGGAGGCGGAGTTCAAACTGCCAAGGTCTAACGCTGCGACGATTCTTTCGTTGTCTTTCAAAGCTTCCAGCGTTTGTTCTTGTAGGATTTGACTAGGACTGTAGGCTAGGCCGAAATCAATTCCCGCTTTGAGTCCAGAGGCGTTTTCTAGAATTTCTTTAAGTGTATTTTCTACCGTACCAAGTCCTACTGTGCTCACGATGAGGATCAAGGTTCCTTGACGAAGATGAGCGCCTACTGATTTGCAGGCTTTCTCCAAATTTGAAAGGTCAGTCGTCTTCTTTTTCCCAATTTCCACAGGGGTCGTTATAGCGATCACGTCGCTTTGGGAAACTGCTGTTTTGATGTCGCTTGTGACGGTTAGGTATCGTGTTTTTACATAGGCTTTCAGTTTTGCTTCTATCTCATGTCTACAATTGGGAGCTTTTCCTTTCTGTAAGAGATTCACTATGTTTTGGTCGGGGTCGACGCATATTACTTTGAACCCGACCATGGCGAATAGGCAGGCGTGTATGATGCCAATTGGTTTGCATCCAACTACACTGACTGTATATTTTTCCCGTTTATCACCACTGTCGATTTCCTCAGGTTTTATGTGAAACATAGGTGACGATGACATAGAACTTCTGCATCCTGGTGATGTTTTTGGGTTCTCTTCAACTCTTTAATGTGCCAATTATCTTTTCAAGTTTTGAATGGTATTCTTTAACTAGTTTTGATGCTTTTCCTTTTGTTTTGGCTTCTGAATAAAGTCGGTAAATCGGTTCTGTACCACTTGGTCTTATCAGTATGGAGCTCTTGTCGTCAAACCATATTTTGACACCGTCAATCGTGCTCACGTTTTGGCTCTTGGTTTGCTGAATCAGGTTTCTCAAGACTTTTTCTTTTAGCGAGTCTGAACACTCTACCTTGTCCTTTTCTATGAAGTATCTTGGCAATTCTGCAAGCAGTTTTGAGAGTTTTTCTTCTGTCTCAGCCATTATTTCTAGGACTATAGCTGTTGCCATTGCTCCATCTCTGACGGCGTTGTGTGGAGCATAGAAAATTCCCCCGTTCTCTTCACCTCCAAGTTTCGAATGCACTTTTTTCATGGTTTGAGAAACCGTAACGCTTCCTACCTTAGTCCACACAATCTCACCGCCATACGCGTCTGCTACGTCCTTGACCAGAGTTGATGAACTAACTGGCGTGACGATCTTGCCACCCTTGTTCTTCTTCAAAAAATGCTTCGCTACTAATGCGAAGGTCTTGTCTCCCCAGTGGATTTCTCCCTTTTCGTCTATGAAGACTGAGCGATCAGCATCTCCATCAAATGCCACACCCAAATCCGCCCCGACAATCTTAACCGTTGAAGCAACATTACCTAGATTTTCTGGACGCGGTTCAGGTAACCTGCCAGGGAACGTTCCGTCAATGTTCGCGTTTATGGTCGTAACTCTGCAACCAAGTTCTCTAAGGAGGATTGGAGTTGCCAGACCTCCAACACTGTTTGCCGCGTCGACGACGACATGATAGGTCTTCTTTTTTATTCTGGGTACGTTAACATGTGATTTTATTGCCTCTATGTATTCGCTGATTGTTCCTTGTAGGTCTTGGATGGTTCCGAGGTTGTTCCATTGTGCATATCGAAGTTTTTCTTCGAAGTAGATCTTCTCAATTTCTATTTCCTGTTCGTGAGAAATTTCTATTCCATCTTTCCAAATGACTTTGATTCCGTTGTATTCGGGTGGGTTATGGGACGCTGTTATTATTAATGCGCCAGCCGCTTTGTGTTTTTTCACGGCGTATTGTAGTGCTGGGGTAGGTGCCATTCCTACAAAGAGCACGTTGCAGCCGGTTGCTGTCAACCCTGCGATCACGGCTTTTGCCAGCATAGGCCCACTGGTTCTGGCGTCATATCCCACTATGAGAGTTCCTTTTTTGAAGAAAGTTCCTGCAGCGCTTCCGATTTTGATGGTTATTTCCGGGGTTAATTCTCTATTGACGACTCCACGAATTCCGTTGGTTCCAAACAGGTGTTTTTCGCTTAACATACTGCTTGCTCCATCTATTGACACTCGCCTGTTTGTGTTAATACGCTTCTGGAGATTTCCTTCGCGGGACAGACCATAATCCTTTCTGCAAGTGTGACATTGTCTTTTATTCTTACGCAATCCCCCAATATGCATCCTCTGCCTATTTTCGCTTCTTTTCCGATTGTCACGTTTTCACCAATTATGGCTCCGTTTATCGAAGACGAATCCGATATCACTGTCTCTGGAAGAACTATCGAATCTCGTATGCGGACATTGCAGCCCACTGCGACGTTTCGCCCCAAAACAGCGTTCGGTCCAACAATGGAGTCTCTTCCTATTGAAACTCCCTTGTCAATGGCGACAGGGCTCTTGATTTCTACGCCTTTTCCGGCTTTGGGTTCACGTTGATGTTTCAGAGAGTTGAGCAAGGTCTTGTTTATCTGCAGATAGTCTTCCGGCTTGCCTATGTCAAACCATAGACCGTCGAAAACGTATCCGTAGAGTTTTCCCTCTTTTGCGAGTCTCGTAAAAACCTCATATTCAATTGACACTGTTTTGCCTTCTGGAATATAATCAAAGATTTCTGGGCTTAGCATGTAAACGCCTGCGTTGATCAGGTTGCTTGGCGCTTCTTTTTTCAGTGGTTTCTCGACAAACCTTGTTATATGATTGTCCTCGGCTAGTTCTGCTACTCCGTATCTGCTGGGGTCTTCGACACGCGTGAGGGTGATTGTTGCAACGGCTTTTTCTTCTCCATGCCTTTTCGAGAGTTCCAAGTAGTCTACGTCAGCGAATATGTCGCCATTCAGAGCGAGAAAAGGAGAGTCGTGGCCGAGTAGCTTTTCAGCTTTTCTTATGGGGCCACCGCTTCCGAGTGGTCTTCTAAAGGGATCCCTTGAGTATCTTATTCTTAATCCGTTTCTTGGGATTCTGTGCTGTTTTATTGCAACTTCAGTTTGGTGGTTGACAGCTAAGATGGCTTCATCAATCTTGTTTTTCCCGAGTCTTTCAAATGTCCATTGAAGTAGAGGCTTGTTAAGTATTGGAAAAAGAATTTTTGGTCTCGTGCAACTCAGTGGTCTTAATCTGGTGGCAAGACCGCCTGCGAGAATCAAAGCTTTCAAACGTTTTCCACCATTTGCTAGACTGCAAACTTATATTCGGTCGGGTTTTATAAAAACGATTGCAAAAGGTGTAGTCTTTGAAATTTCTGCTTAATGAGATGAGCTGGCCTGAAGCCCAGGAATACTTTGCAAAGAGCGACATAGTTATCCTTCCTGTCGGATCTAACGAACAGCACGGACCTGCGAATCCGCTTGGAACAGATCACCTGATTGCTAAGGCTTTGGCGGAAGAAACAGCCAAACGCACTGATGTCGTTTGCTTGCCTGTGGTGCCTTTTGGAGTGAGCCCTCATCACAGACAATTTTGGGGAACGATTTCTATATCGCCTAAGGTCTTCAAGAAATACGTGAAAGAGATCTGTCTGTCACTCAACTATTTTGGAATTGAGAAAATAGTTATCGTGAATGGACATGGCGGTAACTTGGCAGCATTGACTGACATGGCGAGGGAATTGCGCGAAGATGGAATCTTCGTGTCCGTTTTTCAGTGGTGGCCTGCTGTCAGTCGTCTTCTGCCGGAGCTCTTTGAGCCTGAGGAACGAAGACATGCAGGAGCAGAAGAGACATCCGTCAATTTGGCCTTGCATCCAAGACTTGTGAATGTGCACAAGGTCGTTGATGAAGAACCTCGCAAACATCCCGTATTGCAGGAAGGTTTCACTCTGCCGCTGGACACTGTGGATGAAACAATCTCCGGAGTTTTCGGCAAGCAAACTTCGGCTTCTGCTGAAAAGGGAAAGAAGGTTCTCGACGCGGTTCTGAATGAGCTGGTTAAGCACGTAAATCTACTGAAGAAGGCCAATATGAAAGACCTGACGCCAAAGCCAAAAGTCTAGGTTTCCATAAACGTTATGCGTACAGGTATTTTTGAATCTCCCATTCTGTCACTTTGGTCTTGTCACCTAATGCGCCGGATTCATACTCCTGCCACTCCCCCATTTTCAAGTTCACATATTTTTCAGCCAGTTCTCTGCCCAACGCTCTTACGCAGATTTCATCATTTTTCCACTCTTCTAGAGCTTCTTTCAGTGATCCTGGCAAAACTCTCATGCTGAGCTGTCTTCGTTCAGGTTCGGTCAGGTGATAGATGTTGACGTCCACTGGGTCGCCTGGGTCGATCTTTTTTCTGATGCCTTCCAGCCCTGCCTCGAATATGGCTGCGTAGCTGAGGTAGGGGTTGCACAGTGGATCAGGGCATCTGAGCTCTATTCGGGCCTCCTTTGCATTCTCTGGAGCGAAAGCAGGAATGCGTACTAAGGCTGAGCGGTTTCTCTTGCTCCATGCGGTGTACACAGGGGCCTCGTAGCCTGGAACGAGTCTCTTGTAACTGTTGACTGTGGGCGCCGTGATAGCGCATATAGCTCTAGAGTGTTCCAGTATGCCGCCGATGAAGTATCGGCATCTCTGGGAGACGTATCCGTAGCCATTTGGATCATGGAACGTGTTCTTCTTAGTCACGGGGTCGAAAAGCCCTAGGTGAACATGCATTCCGCTGCCGGCTTTGCCGAACCATGGTTTCGGCATGAAGGTTGCAGTCCAACCATGCTTTTTGTCCGCGACGGCTTTGGCTGCAAACTTGTAGCGCATTACGTTGTCGGCAGTGGTCAGAGGGTTTGAGTACTTGAAAGTGATCTCATTCTGGGCTGAGCCCACCTCATGGTGTTGTCGTTCCACCACAATTCCCATGGTTGCTAAAGTGCTGGACAGATCCATTCGATAGGCTTCAGTCAGGTCTCTTCCCGGAGCATTGTCGAAGTAGCGTTGTTTATCTATGAGGTGGTTTTCCACTGGATTGATTTCTCCATTTTCATTTCGCTGAACAAGGTAGAACTCAACCTCTGCGGCCGCTGTCGGTTCGTATCCTTCTGCAGAGATTTTCTCCATATTCTTGCGGAGGACGTGTCTGGGGTCGTTCTCGAACTGTTTTCCATCGGGCCGCTTTATGTCGCAGATGAAGCTTGCAACACCTTTCTCGTAGAAGTAGTATGGAAAGACGGTGAACGTGGTTGGATCAGGCTTCATTATCATGTCGCTGTCTTCTATATGGGCACCTCCTATCATAGAGGAGCCGTCGAAAGTTACGCCTCCCTCTAGCGCATTCTCGGCTTCTTCTGCCGCAATTGTCCGGCCTTTCAGGTAGCCTAGCATGTCTGTGAAATGCAGAAGTGCGTAGTCCGCGTTTTTCATTAGTCTGAGACATGCATCGGAACTATGATTTGTATGAGGCTTGACATATACCATTACTATCATCTGCACAAATTTACAGTATAGACAGAATATCCTGTAAATATAAAAAGCTTATTGCACGCGTGGAAGGCAAATGTTAAATATTCGAGTCTACAATCAGACGAATGTTTAGTAGTGTGATTGAACATGCAGCTAGATGAAACAGACGTCAAGATCCTGAAAGTATTAACCGAAGACGCGCGGCTTTCATCAAGACAGATAGCCAAACAATGCGACGTTTCCGTAGGCACTGCACTATCAAGAATAAGAAAGATGGAAGAAGAAGGCATAATAAAAGGTTACACCGCCTTGCTGGACCAAGAAAAACTGGGCTACGAGCTCACGGTGGTGACGGAAATGACGGTTTCTAAAGGAAGACTGTTGGAAGTGGAGAACGAGATCGCACGGATGCCTAACGTTTGCTGCGTCTACGACTTAACGGGCTTGGCGGACGCCGCCATAATTGCGAAATTCAAGAACCGCGAAGAACTCGGCAGATTCACAAAAAGACTTCTATCATTGCCCTATGTTGAACGAACAAACACTCACGTTGTATTGACCGCCATAAAAGAGGATTTCCGCATAGTTTAGAAGAGCCTCATTCACGCTCGCTTTTTCTTTTTCTTACCTGAGAGAGGATAGATAAGATTTAATTTAGACCAAGAATTAGGAGATAGGGCGGTTAGGTAAACATGGGCGGGGGTTGCCAAGCTTGGCCAAAGGCGTAGGCCTGAGGCGCCTATCCTGCAGAGGTTCGTGGGTTCAAATCCCACCCCCCGCACTAGAATTTAAGCTTGTTTTTAGGTTATTTTGGTAGAAAAGGCTTGATTCAAGGCTTTGCGGTTGGGGGTTTAAGTTTGAACACATGTTCACCGGTAAAATTACTTGACTCCTGTAGGTTCAGGATAGCTTCAAACTCTCGTTCAAACATTATCGAACACTACCGTTTTGCGAGTAAGAGCTTGTGAAATCGCAATCAATACAGCGAGATTTCAGTAGCGTTTTCAACATTCACCCGAGAGGTCAGTCTCTGGCTATTGAATTCAAGTAGTGACAGAAGCATACGCATACGCGTAGAAAGAGGTGACCCAAGATTCTTTTACTGGATATCCGTCGGAACGGGGGAGAGCAGACGAATTCTGAGAGTCCCTCTTCTTAAGTTCATCCATTATCGAAAAGTATCGGCAAAGGAACTCTTCTTCACCTGTAAGTAAGTAGCTTTTTCCTAGGACTGTGGCCAAGTTTGCATTCCATGCATTTTCGTCTGCATGCCGCTTCACAAAGCTTTTTGCTGTTGCGGGCAGAAATTTATTAACAACGATTTTTGTTGCAACAGCCTGAGACGGAAAAGAAGCCAAAAGTGCAAGTGCTTTGTTTGCGTTACTGGAAAAGAAGTCGTGACCACCGGGCCCCTTATGGCGAGGTTCTTTCTCAACGTTCGAGAAAGGTGTCTGCTCTTCGATGACCTTCTGTCGAACGAATTTTTGCGCTACTTCCAACCATTCACGACGTTCCAAAGATTGCGCAGCTGAAGCCAAGCACGCTGTCATCCACCAAGGGTCATAGTATTCCCGCCCTCGAATCGAGCGAATGGACGATATGTAACAGGCAAGTCTGTCTCCAGCAATTTCAATCCATTTGCGATAACTCTTGTCCGCGAAAACCTTTTCGTACATAGAACCACTGAGGGCCAGCCACGAGCAATCATAAAGCCCTTCATCTTCTTTGGAGGGTGGTACAAAACGTGGGAAGTTGACTGTAATGTATTCCCATCCCATTTGAATATTTGGCTTGTAGGCAAAGTTCTTTGAGATTTTGGCATAGTATGACCAGACCCAGATCGCTTCTAACGTATCATGAAAATCTTCAACTATAGTGAAACCATATGTATCCAACGCGCCAATTTCCCAAGGGCATACAGAACCAAGCAAGACACCTTTCTCTACATACGGTCCGATAATCTGGCATTTAACCAAAAAGGACGCCGCATTCCTGAAGTGTCTTTCTGTACCTTTTGCGTGGCTTTTCAAACGCATATAGGCTGTTCTTTGCTTTTTTCCCAGAGGGCACCAACTCTCCACAAGAGTACTCTCTTTATATCATTATTTAGGACTTCCTAAAAGCTGGGCAACTCTAAAGGCGAGAGTTCGAACGCCAACCTGACTTGGGTTTGTTGGTAGCCCGAGAGAGATTCGAACTGTTCGAGCATACTTTAGGCATATTTTTGCCGGTGAACTTGGGTGGGGATCCCACCCCCCGCACTATTGCCGACTACCTTGTAACCGATGAAATCCCAGTATGATGTCTCGTTCTTTTCTTCGTTAGAAGACTGAACTGGAAGGTAAACGACAAGTGTTCTGTGCTAGCGGCCAATTGATTGTATCAGTTTGTAGACAAGCTGAATTGGCTTTGAAGCTACACTTATTTTGCCTCTTCTGGCATCGTCGATCATAGTTTTCATGTCATAATTGTAATCTCTTTCACATCTTCGGATCAGATTCCTTGCCTGCCTTATACCGTATGAAAAAACGAACCTGAGTGCGTATCCCTTTGCGCTATTTTTCAGCACAAAGTACTCCTTGAGAAACGTGTTGGCCCAATTCAGGTTATGCTCCCAGCATTTTAGGAAGAGTTCAGAGCGTCTAGGCGTCATCTTATCAATTGAAAAGGATTCAGTTTTCCTCAATCCGCCTTCGGAGACAAAGAAGAGGGGAACCAGCAGGCTCTTGAAGCCCCTGAGCTTTTCAACTAGGTCAATGGTTAAGTCAACATCTGTCTCGGTCTCGCCTGGAAGCCCAATTATCAAGGTCGCTAGGGGAACCCAATGATTCTCAGCTAGGGTTTCAAAACTGTCCACAACTACTTGGGGCCAGTCCTCTGGTTTGAATGGTTTGCATTTTCCCACCATGTGGTCTTTGATCAAGTGTGGGCTACCTGTCTCTACACCTGTTTGCCCACCTAACCAGTTCCCATTCTTACCTAATTCAAGAATACCTGATATCTCTTCAACGAGATCTGGGGCACTGGCTACTGAAGAGAGAGCGAAGTGGCTTATAGCTACTGATTCAACGCCTGGGTAGTTTCTAACAGTCCTGAAGAGTTCAGCAACCGCTTTTTCGTTTACTTCCAATCCCTTTGCCTTATACCTGAGAACATCTTCTGCATGCAGTAGCGGTCTTCTACCTGCTTTTAGGTTCACTTCTACTTCCTTCAGGATGTGGTCGATGGGAAGACAACGATACTTCTGGAGAGTCGGAATGCAGAAGGCGCAACCACGGCCGCACCCTCGGGCAATCTCAACGATCCCATCAATTGTAGGCCCTCTGACAAGGGGGATTTCGTTCTCATCAACAGTGTCTCCATAGACTACCCCTGGCAACGGCTCACCCTTTACAGCTTTCTCAAAAATCTGGCCGACATTCTTCTCGCCTTCGCTAATTACGACACAATCTATCCCGAGCTTTCTTCTAACTTCGTCTTTTTCGAGTTGCCACGCACCTGGTCCCCCGACAACAATTTTTGGTTTGTAGCTTTGAATGCTAGGATGATTTAGCAATTCTTGAAACTTGATCGCCATGAAGGCTTCCCCGTTGAACAACTGCGTAAAAGTTGACGTGGCTGGGGCTATTCCCAACGGGTCGGTCTCCGTGATGCCAACAACCTTAGTTTTTGGACCTACGACTTTGTCAAGCTGTTCAGGATGTGCAACAATCAAGTCTTCCTTCTTGAAACCATAGCCTAGCAACGCAGCTTCGATTTTTCTGATCCCGCAAGGAGCGTATTTAACCGAGCCATCCTCGTTAATCTCAACTGATGGACAGATAAGCGAGAAATAAAGCCTATCAGGAATCAATCCTCGTGGGGCACATGCACTGAAACCTAGGAAGATGCCTCCGCTATATTCACTCATCAGAGTTCGGTCAGCAGTTAAAACAATCTTGTAGCCCTCGCCCTTTTTCCCTGTCAATGTACATCCTCCTGCAGGCGTGGCGGCCTAATAGTTCAAAAGACATTTGAAGTCTGGTCTATATGTGTCTTTTGGGCTGGGAATAGCCCACGCTTTCAGCCACGGATGCCTTGAGACTTGGTCAAGGCTAAATCAAGTTTCAGCAATTGATTCACTTGATCAGATCCAAGAGTGATCTTCACGCAGTGAACTTGAGGCATCGACAGTTTACAAGTACTCAATCAATTGACAGATAATGAGGAGCGCCGTAAGAGATGAAGGGCCAATCTGCGGCGACCATCAGTTGCCACTTCGCGGCCATTATTATGTCATCCGTAGTCTGCGACTTATGTTGACCATAACGAAAGCTAAAGCGAGCTGAACAGCGTCGGAAGGCAAACGCCCCAATTCTCAGTAACTAATGAGTATGTGAGACACTGATAGGAGTCTCCATTTAGAATGTGGATTGGTTCGAAATCAGCAACGCAAATAAGTGTTCTTCTACTCTCTTCATTTCACATGCCTAAAGTGGAAAATGACGCTGGCGTCTTTCGACCGATAGTAGGTTCATGGTATGGTTCATTAGAGAACCCTTCAGAATATCAGGAAAAACTTCTTTTGGACTTGACTAAGGAATATGGAAAGACAGACTACGGAAGAGATCACCATGCCTCAGATGTTTCTGAGATAGCCGATTTTAGGGCAAACTTCCCAATTGTGAACTATCGAGACCTCAACCCATACCTTACCGAAGTTGCAAATGGCAACTACAACGCTTTTCTTCCTGAGCCACTCCTGTGCTGGGTTATGACGAGAGGTTCAACAGGAGCCGCAAAAGTACTACCCGTAACACAGACGCACATTGAACAAATCTTTGTTTGCGGAGCCAGAGCCCTAATAAATCATGTGTTAAGAAAGAGAAGTTTCGATCTTCTTACGGGCAAGATCTTGAACCTCAACTTTCCATCCTCGGTTCATACGACGACGCTGAAGGGGAAAACAATCACCTACGGTTACAGTTCAGGAACCTATGCGAGGCTTAACCCTATGCTTGATAAAGTCAGTCTCATGCCCAAACAAGAAGAAATAGACAATCTGGGCTCAGGCATCGCAAAGCGGGATTGGGAAAAACGATTTGAATTAGCATATCAGAAAGGAATTAACGAAAACGTTGCTGCTACGATGGGTGTCACCCCTGTCATCCTTGCTTTTGCGAGATACATCGATAAGAAACACGCGAAAAAACCCAAAGAATTATGGAACTTGAAGGCGTTGTTCTGTACAAGCGTGCGAAAAATACCCTTCAAGTATGCTCCCCCGCTGAGAAAGTATTTCGGCCAAATTCCAATCGTCGAAATTTACAGCGCAACGGAAGGAGTCTTTGCCCAGCAACTTGATGACTTACCGTATGTCACACCAAACTATGACAAGTATTTTTTCGAAGTCAAAACCAGACGAGGAACAAGAATGCTGCATGAACTCAAACGCGGTGAATGGGGCAGCTTGATAGTCTCATCTTGCATTTTCCCGAGATATGCCATTGGGGATGTCATTGAAGCTGCTGGAAACAACTATTTTCGTGTCGTGGGAAGACAGAACGCTTTGACGCTTCTCGAGCATCGGCTATATCGATCTTTCTTCAGGTGGTTGTACTAGTTTCAAGGACGTCTCTTTCTTGCCAAAGTTGCTCCATAGGCAACTCCGATAATGATGGCCATACCAACTATTACGAAGAACATGGCACCCAGCATTTTTGGTTCAACCTTGTCTGTTAGTTTAAGATAAGCCATCAATCCGATGAGTATCAGGATTAACCCCCCAATCAGCGGTCCCATGAAACCATGCACCCTTTTCTCATGTTTCTCAGTCTTCTCTCCCTTTTCCTGTTTCTCATTCTTCTCATTCTTTTCGTTCTTCTCGTTTCGGTAAACCACAGTACGTGGTGCAGGTTCAGTTGAAGCTTGTGTCGGTTTCAAAGCAGCTCCGCATTTCGAGCAGAACATCATATTCTCATCAATTTTGCTACCGCATTTTGGGCAAAAGGACACGTTTTTCACCGTCACTAATCCAGTTCACTGTATTTTATGACTCAGTATTTAAGCAATTTCGTTGAGAATGGTTTTTGGGAAATGTTATATGCTCCTAACGCAGAAATAAGCAAGCATTCGAGGTGCATAAAATGGCTCAAGGCCGAAGGCATTATTGGCGCTCAAACAGAGAATGGATTGTTGGGGCGATTTCAACAGGGCTGTTTCTCATAGTCGTTGGGGCAATTTTCATAAAAACACCTACTCTATCTGACAAGATAGTTACCTTTTTCGGCGATTTCAATTCAACAGTCCAAGTCAGCAACTCAACGATCTACCTGCCGGCACCGAAATCTCCAGGACTCCACATCGAAGTCTACTCGGCGGTTATGTTGTTTAGTCTTCTCTGGGGATCACGCAGATTGGAATCCTGGTTCTCAGGTTTGCTCTGCATTCGCCAGCAAAGAAGAAGGCCGAAACCACTGGGAATATCTTCTACTGGTTAGCGTCGTACTATGCGATTCAGCGACTTTTGATTGAAGAGATTAAATGGTTCGAGTTCTGGGCAGTAATAATAATGATAATCGGGTCATCACTAATAGTTAGGGCAATCTTCTTAGGTGTAGCGGGACGGAATGATCACAACTACACCTAGAAGAAATCGCTGCGACTTGGCCCAATTCCATGTTCATTAAGCAAAGAACACGAGTTTCGTTACTTGAATGGGATTTTGCAAATTATTTCTTCGAGTAATTTGGAGTGAAGCTGTCCTAATTGCGTTTATAAGAGACGATGTGAATTATTTAGCAGTAACGTTCTGTCGTTGAACATAGAACAGTCACAGCAACGTTACACGAAACAAACAACAACAAAAAGGAGTGAGAAAAATGACTGAAAACCAAGGAATCGTTTTCATTGGAAGGAAACCAGCAATGAGCTACGTCCTAGCAATCATAACAAGTCTGTCGTCATCTAACGGCAAAGAAATAACATTGAAAGCACGCGGACAAGCAATAACCACAGCGGTTGACGTAGCTGAAATAACGAGAAGTCGCTTTCTGAAGGACCTAAAGGTAAGCAAAATCGCCATCGGCACAGAAGAGATACCACCAAGAGAAGGCGAAGACAGGTCAAGAATGGTTTCAACAATGGAAATAACAATGACGAAAGAATAGTGCAATACCCAAAACAAAGCTCCATTCATGAGCACCCGTCTTTCTTTCTATATAACGGAATCAAACAATTTTGGACAGCTTCACAGTGAGTAATGTTGAGCTTGTATCGAGTCACGTTTTCCGATGACAGCATTGGGTGCAAGTCCGTCGTTCTCAGAAGGGAGAATGGAGGAGGAAGGCCAGATAATTCTGTTTGCACCCGCATTTGTTTCTTGAATGCTGCAGACGAAAAGTCTTATGAATCGCTAATTCATGTTGATCGGGTTTGAACGAGATCTGGCGACTCCAGACCAGTTTCTCGTGGCGTTCTGTGGTGGCTTGGCAAAAGTCTTAAATGATTTCAATCCTTACTCTAATATTAATCATTGGCGTGCCAAGGCTATGAACTCTTTTAAGAACGTAGTAGAAAGGATCAAAGCGCTGGATTCTGAGCGAAGGAACCTTCTACTTGAGATTGAAGAACTCAAGAAAATGGCCGACTCCAAAGCTAAAGCTTTGGAAAATGAAGTGGGTATGTTGCGGGAAGAGGTCAAATCGCTCAGAGTGCTTCTCAGTTCAGATCAGCCTGAGCCTGAATTTGAACCGAAGAGAAAGCAGTTTAAGAAATGACTTAGAATTGCTCCAGTCATATTTAAACAATAGGCTGCCCGCTTTCTATGGGTGAGGTGTCCAGAATTGCCAATTAGATATACTGGGGCCGCTGATGTCAAGAAGCTGGCTGATGAAATCATAGATAGGCTAGGGCTTTTCCACGTTGTTCCACAATTCGTGTTCTGCTTCAGAAGCACTGGTTCAACGTCAAAACGTACTATTGCCCGTATCCATGGATTAGGAAAAATCTGGCAGGAAGCTCTCAACCTTCCACCTTCTTACACGATAGAAGTGATCTCAGAGAGATATGACAGACTTAGCCAAACAGGAAAAGAAAAAACTGTAATTCACGAGCTTCTCCATGTTCCAAGAGGGTTCGCCGGGGGTTTCCGTCCTCATAAAGGCTACATTGATGAAAGAATCGTTGATGATCTTTACCGAAAGCTGCAAGAACATAGAAAAAACCGAACCGATTAATTTGATCGCACTTGCTCGTATGAGACTGTCAATGCTCGTCCCCAATGTGAAACAGAAAACTTTACTTTCTACTATGTAGAACGGATGGTGTATTCGCTCGCCCAAATCCAGAAGAAAGCCCTGAGGTGAAGCAAGTGAAATATGTGATGAAAAGTCTCAGACACAACGGGATCTACGTCTCTCCATACGACTACAAGGGTTTCTCAATAAAAGCCCAAGGGCACATTATAAGGTTGAGTCCGAAGACTGAGCAGATGGCTTTGGCTTGGGTGAGGAAGGAACAATCAATAGCATCGCCTCCTGACAAGGTATTCTTTAGGAATTTCATCAAAGAGTTCCTAGAACAACTAAAATCTGAAAACCCGGACTCGGGTTTTCTAAGTGGCTTTGCCCAACAAACAACGAATGCAATTGAAAACGCTGGCAAAATCACAGAAGCTGGGAGATTTGATGAAATTATCGGAATCGATTTTTCTCAGATTAAAGAGTATTTGCTTCAGGAACAGACAAAAAAACAGAATATGACAAAAGAAGAGAAGAAGAGGCTTGCGCAAGAAAGGAAAGCCAAGAGAGAAGAGTTAAGGGAAATATGTGGCCATGCCATAGTTGACGGAAGAGAAATGGAAATAGCCAACTGGACATCAGAACCATCTTGTCTCTTCGCTGGCCGCGGTGACCATCCGAAACGAGGTAAGTGGAAGCAAGGACCAAGCCAATCGGACATAATTTTGAATCTGTCTCCAGACAGCCCAAAGCCCAATGGTGAATGGAAAGCGATCGTTTGGGAACCCGACAAGATGTACCTCGCCAAGTGGGAAGACAAGCTCTCTGGAAAGATCAAGTACGTCTGGTTTTCAGACTCTGCATTCTTGAAACAGATGAGGGAGAAGGAGAAATTCAAGAAGGCGGAAAAGCTGGGGAACAAGATACGGGAGATCGAAGAGCATGTAATGAAAACGATGGTCTCTACGGAAGAGGGCAGAAGGAAAGTTGCCACCGTATGCTGGCTTATTATCAATTTGAACATGCGAGTCGGAGACGAAAAGGATCCAGGTGAAACAGACACGGTTGGAGCTATAACTCTGAGACCTGAGCACATCAATATAGATGGAGAAGTCCTGCATTTTGACTTCTTAGGAAAGGATGCTGTGAGGTGGACTAAAGATGTCAAGGCTCCACCTGTTGTTATTGAAAACATTAAGCGTTACTCAAACTCGTGCAAAGAGTATCTCTTTGAAGGGATCGATTCTGGAAAAGTGGCAAGATTCTTCTCAGAGAAAATGGAAGGCCTGACGGCAAAGGTTTTCAGAACTTGGCGATGCACCAAGACCGTTGACGAATACCTGCAACAATGCAAGACCAAGAAAGAAGACGCAGAACACTTGAAGAAGTTTTGCGCAAGAATGGCGAACTTGGAAGCAGCGAAAGTGGCTAATCATAAACGGAAGGTTCCAGTCAACTTTGACGAGCGTCTAGTCGAGAAGAAAGTTAAACTCGAGGAACTTGATGTTGCCTTGAAAGTGAAGACCGCGCAAGGTAAGAAAACGGATGCCTTACGCAAGAGGATTGAGAAGAGTAAGCTTGATATTGAATTGACGAAGGAAACAAGAGAATACAATCTTGGGACTTCTTTGAAATCTTACATTGATCCAAATACTTACGTGAAATGGGCTAGTCATGTGGGGTTTGACCTTGAGAAGTTCTATCCTAAAGCATTGAAGAACAAATACACGTGGGCCTTGAAAAGAAAATCCTGATCAGACTTGAACGAGATTCAAATTATGCTTAGTACACATACAAAAAGCGCTGTCTTTGGCTACCGCGCTAAGGAGTCGTTGTATTGTGAGATATCTGAGGCTTGCAAGATTTCTCTCCTCTTCACAATCTCGTTAAAATCTACAAGATCTCCGCCGACTATTTTCAGCTTAGCATCAACTTTCTTTCCTTTCACTGTTACTACGTTATAGGAATTGCAGAAAAAACCTCTCATTTTCTCGCATGACACGCTGCCTGCATGAACGACAAGCATGTCTTCAATCCTCCACCGCCATGGTCTATGCCTGTGCCCACAAAGAACTAGGTTCGCTTTGGACTTTATGAGGCTTCTGAGAACGTCTCCTGCATCCACTACTGTTATTTGATCTGCTCCTGTGTCTGGCACAGGCACTATGTGGTGATGTATCGCTACTATCTTTGTTCTGTCTTTGTATTTTTCAAGCGTGTTCTCAAGCCAAAGGTTCTGTCTGTTTCCGACTTCGCCGTCGTCTCTGTCTGGTCTTGCAGAACTCAAGACTACTATAACCGCATCTCCTGTTTCTGTGACCTGTGAGAACGGAAAATACTGTTTGAAAAGCAGATAACCTGTGGAGCGATAGTCATGATTTCCGCTTATGTAAATGATCTTCTTTGACTGGAGCCTCTTTAGTTCTTTTGAAGCTGTATTGAACTCTGACATCAGGCCGTTTTCTGTTAAGTCGCCCGTGATCAATACAACGTCGGGGCACATCTCGTTGATCTCTCTGATTGCAGCTCTTAGAATTTCCTTGCGGAACATTGGCCCGCAATGTATATCGGAGATTTGAACTAGTAACATCCGCTCACTGCAGATTTTATTCTCGGCTCGAAAGGATTACGATGTAGTCAGCAGTGTCAGCACACATGTCCGCAGCTTGTTCAACGAACTCGATTAGATCATCGAATATTACCATTACGCCACAATTGATCTGTTCACCATACTTGACAAATGAAGACTTGGTTTTGAAATAATAATCATCAATTCTGTGCTCGATTTCTTCCACCTTGTTTGCTCCTGCTATGGCTTCAGATGGACTAACTGTGATCTTCTCGATGCTGCCCCGCAAGGCTTGAGCGCAATCTACCAACAGAGACGCCATGCACTCAGTGTTTTCACCAAATTCGCTTGGTAGTTTTGCTTCCATAAGCATTTTCATGCATCTTGCTGCGTCTTTCACGTGATCAGCGAGTGTGTCAAGTCTTTTTACGAGGTGTAACAAGTCTTCACGATAGTCCGCGAACAAGGCTGCACCTTTGGATAATTCCTTGAAGACTTCCGTTCGCAGTCTATCCACTTCTTCTTCCGCTTTGAAGAGATTCTGGATATGTTGCAATGCCTCATTTCTTTTTCCTTCGACCGTGCTCTTTGCAGCTTGATGAAGTAGCGTTACAGTGTCCAAGGCTCTTGTTATTTGCTCTTGGGCCAAGTCCAACGCTTTGGTTCTCCGGCGTTTCTCAAACCATGCATAGCTTCTTTTTTCCAAATTCTACATCTCCTTCAACAATAACTTTTTGCTGTACACTTATAACCTTTCTTAGAGTGAAAAGAACTGCGGAGTATGCCATTGATATTGAAGAAATAGTGCTGAATCTTACCGTAGACTCGATGATTAAATGAAGGCGTTTGACTCATTGGAACCTAACGAGAAAGCATGATAACGAATCAAAGATTTCGAGACCGTCGTAAGCACGCGTAATTTGAACCATCTTTTTTGGCTATTTTCAGTTTCGCGTCTTGGTTTTTTCCTCTTCTATCCAGTATGCCTTCTTTTCGCCTTTTTTGGTCACAACATGCTCCTTTTTGAAGATAGGCACTTCTTTCTTGTATCTTTCAACAGCCTCTTCAAGAACCTGAAACACGTTCTTTCGATGCACGCCTGCCACCAAAACATAAATGAGGTCTTCGCCAACACCGAACTCGCCCAACAAGTGGTGAATTTGAACATCAACAATATCTGTCTCTTTCCTCAGATCATTGCATATCTTTCTCAGCACTTGGTTTGCCTTTTCTTCGTACGCTTCTATAGTTAACTTTTCGACTTTTTCGCCTTTGTCGTTTTCGCCACGAACCGTACCAATAAAGGTGGCGATAGCCCCTGCTTTCAGAAAATGCCGTCGGCTCTTCATCTTATCGACTGCATCCTGAAGGCGAAATGTTCCTTTTTCGTGAACACCAGTCAAGGATCTCATCTGGCTATCAACTCCATTAATGCTGAACTACTATTTTGCCATTAGCTTCTGATTAATGTATGACTCAGATCATTCATTAACTTGCTGTATTCCTCTATTTTCTCATGTGCCTTTTCTAAGGCTATTTCACAAAACTCGAGCGTGTCGTTTGGCTTTGCTTGTCCCAACATGGAAATATCCGGAGTGATAGCTACAGCGATTTTTGGGTAGCCACCTGTTGTTTGAGCGTCTCGCATTACTATTATTGGTTTTCCGCTTTTCGGAACCTGAATTGCTCCAGGCAAAAGTGCGTCTGAAACGATATCTGCTTTTTCTTTGTGCGTTATCAATGGACCTTCAAGCCGGTATCCCATTCGGTCTGACTCATAAGTCACAACGTATTGATTGGAAAGGAATGTAGTTATTCCTTCCTCTGTGAACATGTCTGCTTGGGGTCCGAGAATCACATGTGCACTGATGTGGTTCTTGAAGTGTGGAATTAGTTCTTTGGGCAGCGAATACTTATTGATTGAAGAAGCCACATCAAATCCTTCTATCACGTCCCCCGTCTTCAGTTGTCTCCCGTTTGCTCCTCCAAATCCTCCACGCACATAGGTTGATCGACTATCAAGTATCAAGGGAACGTCTATTCCCCCTGTTATCGACAAATACGCGCGACACCCGCTCTGCATTCTCCCAAAAGAGATTAAGTCATTCTTTTGCGTCGACAAGGTTTGCCACATCGAAACGCTCGTTCCATTAATCTTTGGAGCGCAGTTTCCTCCTGTAATGGCAATCTGTGTGTTTCTCAATACTTGGAGTTCCGGACCGATGAGAGTGGTCTCGAGACAGGCGACATTCGGATCGTTACCAACTAAGCAATTGGCCACTACGAGCGAAAACTGATCCATAGCCCCAGAGGAGGGCACCCCGTACTTGAGGTAACCACTTCTTCCTAAATCTTGAACCGTCGTAAATAATCCAGATTTGATGACTTTCAGAATATGCATTGTGCTGTCATTCCGTTGTCAATGCAGTGTATTCTTTTTCGGTAATCGGTTTGAACCTGATGACATCCCCTGCCTCCAAGATAGTTGGTGGTTTCTGTGTTGGGTCGAAAAGTCTGGTTTGTGTTCTCCCTATTATTTGCCATCCGCCGGGAGCTTCACACGGGTATATTCCTGTTTGTTTCTCTGCTATGCCAACTGAGCCTGCAGGTACTTTCAGTCTCGGTGTTTCAAGGCGTGGCGTTGCGATTTCGTCAGCAACTTCTCCAAGATACGGAAAACCAGCGATGAATCCTATCATGTATACCCTGTACTGTCTTTCGGAATGTAGCCTTATAACTTGCTCTTCCGTCAGTCCATGAATCTTAGCAACATGCTCGAGGTCCGGTCCGTATTCCCCTCCATAGATGACTGGGATGACAGTTTGCTTTCCTTCTCTTGTTGTGGGTGGCCTTGGTGTTCTTTCGATATCTTTGACGTGATATAGAAGTTTCTCGTAACTGATTTCTTGCGGGTTGTAACGAACTAGCAATGACCTATAAGTGGGAACGAGTTCCTCGATCCCTTTAATATTGGTTTTGAGGATTGCATCGTTCAGAGTGATTACCGTGCTGTTTGTCTTCAAATCTATCATGTCACCGAACTCGATTAGCAAACCACTATCGCCGAAAGGCAAATATCGCGTATGTGCAGGCTTCTCTCTTTGCATGGTCAAGCCTGAAGAACATTTTAAAGAAATTTACCTGCTGACTCGACTTTGATGCAGGCCTTGGCCAGTCCTTTTCTTAGCGCCTTTACAAGTGTTATGGCGTTGGGTGTGTCACCGTGCACGCAAACAGTGTGCACTTCATCGATTTTCAATAACTCTCCACCATAAGTTGTGACTATTCCTTCAATGACTGCTCTTATGGTTCTTTCAACGACCTTCCGTGCTTCGTGAATAACGGCGTTTGTTTCTTTTCTTGGAACCAAGCTTCCATCTCGATTGTATGCTCTATCTGCGAAGAACTCGTAGGCCACTCGTAGTCCAGCCTTTTTTGCGACTTCAGCTAGCGCTGACTTTTGCGGTGCGAAGATTATCAAGTCCTCATCTAGTGCTTTAGTAGCCGCCACTATCGCTTTGGCCGTTTCTTTTTCATTGGCTGCCATGTTATAGAGGGCTCCATGAGGTTTAACATGCTGAAGGCTACGGCCGTCAGTCTTGGCGAACCCTTGGAGGGCTCCGATCTGGTAGATCGTGTAGTTCCTAGTTTCCTCAGATGTAAGCTGCATATCTCTTCTTCCAAAACCCACAAGATCTGGAAAACTTGGATGCGCACCGACTGCCACGTTGCACTTTCCTGCTAGGCGTACTGTTTTTGCTATAACCATTGGGTCTCCTGCATGGAATCCGCATGCTATGTTTGCCGAGGTAATGTGCGGCATCAGCTCTTCATCATTTCCTATTGTGTACGCTCCGTAGCTTTCGCCCAGATCACAGTTTATGTCAACCTTTGGTTTCAACACGGCCCTCCAATGCACGTAATGCTAGGTCACAACACATTCCGTCATATTTTCGGGTGTTGCTGATGGAATCGGTAAATCCTTCATCGTGACCAAGCCGGCTGGTGCTTTAATTACTCTTGGGATTGCATTGACAATCATTGCAATCGTGCCTGCGTCACCGTGAACGCATGGCTGAATTCTCTGTTTGATGTTTGGAACGCCGTCAATCGTTATAGCATCATATTCTTCTTCTGCACCTATGTAGGCTTGAAAATCCAACACAATAACGTCTCTGCCTTTCAATACACCTCTAGCTTTTTGCCTTAAACCCGCAACGTTTCCGACCTTCACTTTGATGTCTTTGCTTTCAACAGTTTTCACAGCCTTCATTGGTTGAACAGACTCAACCTTAATCCTGTCAAGTTTCCATGCCAGTGCGTCAGCGATCATTGCTATGGACTGTTCAAGTCCAACATGCCCTGTTATCTGCTTACTCTTCAATTTTCGCTTGAACTCTTCAACTGTCAAGCCTGCTCCTATTTTCTTCTGGAAGGGCAAGCGTCTCGTGGCAGCGTTCATTACTCTGACTGCTTCGATTTTGTCTATCTTCTGGCAAGATGCAGTAAGCACTATCACAAGGGTGTCCATGAGGAATCCAGGGTTTATGCCCGTACCCAAAACTGTCACATCGTGCTTCTTGGCGAGTTTGTTAAGATCTTCGGCGAGCTCTGGCTCAGTGATGTACGGGTATGAGAGTTCCTCGCACGTTGAGACCACGTTCACCCCGCTTTGGACTAGTGAAGCTATTTGCGGGTAAGTGTCTCTGAGATAGGATGAGGTTGCATGGATGGCTATGTCTGGTTTTACCTGTCTAAGTAATGAAGACGTGTCACGTGAGACTTCTATCCCGAGTGTTTTGGCCAGTCCAAGGACTTGACCTAGGTCTTTACCCACCTTATCTTTGGCCACGTCAATTGCACCCACGATCTTCACACCTTTCTTTTCCAACAGGAACTTCGCAATCAAGCAGCCGACTGCGCCAACTCCATAAAGCACCACTTTCACTTCTCTCATGTTTGTCTGTCTCCAATATTCATCCTAGTATCCTGTCTAACTGTATAAAAAGAGATTCGCCTTTGCTCATGTATTCCGGCAGAATCCCGTTGGAACCTTTACGTTTGTAAACATATATATCTGTGAGAAAACCCAGTATCAGAGAGGACCCTAATCTTGGCGCCTGCAGAAACCATCGTTTCAAAGGCTGTTCTTGAACGACTTCTAGATGTTGAAAAACTGAAATACTGTTACGAATGCGGTATCTGCACAAGCAGCTGTCCAATGGCAGATCTGTTGGGGAAAGACTACAACCCACGGGTTCTTCTTGAAAAGTTGCTTTTCGACCCTGACAGAGTTTTAGACTCAAGCGAGCTTTGGCTCTGTGCATGGTGCTATGCTTGTCATAGGCGATGCAATCAGGGTCTGAAACTGCCTGAAATATTCCTTGAGATCCGCAAAATCGCCGCATGCCACGGATATGTGCAACCACATGAAAAAGCGCTGCAGAAGATCGTGGAGAGTGTCCCTCTTCCAATCGTGACGACGCTCGCCTGTTTTCATCCAGAACGAGCAGGATTAGATAGGGGAGAAGTCTTGGCGAGAATGGAACTGTTGTACGATGCCTTCTTGAAGAAGGAAAAAGCGAAAAGAGCGCAAGAGGTGGCTGAGGAAAAGGTCGCTGTCGTAGGTTCAGGTCCAGCTGGACTTGCAGTTGCTTGTGAACTGAGCCGGAAGGGATACGGCGTCACTGTCTTTGAGTCCCTTCCAGAAGCTGGCGGGATGCTGAGAAAATGTATTCCACATTTTCGAGTTCCGAAACAGTACGTAGAAAAGGAGATTCAATTCATAAAGAACTTGGGAGTTGATATAAAAACAGGCGTGAAGATCGGCCAGGATTTTGCTTTCAGTAATTTGTGGAGAGAAGGATACAAAGCAATCTTTGTCGGCGTCGGTGCCCATAAAGCTCAAAAAATGAATATTGAAGGCGGAGAATTGGAAGGAGTGATGCATGCACTTGACTTCTTGTGGGCAGTAAATTCAGGTGAAAACGTGGAGATTGGCGATAACGTGGTGGTAATTGGCGGGGGAAACGTCGCAGTTGATGCAGCTAGGTCTGTATTGATTGCTGGGGCTGCCTTAAGAAGTGGAGCCAAAAAGGTCACTATTCTATATCGCCGATCAAAGGATGAGATGCCAGCAATCCCATGGGAAGTAAGCGAAGCAGAAAAGGAAGGGGTCAAGATCGAATTCTTGGTTTCGCCCAAGAAGATTTTTGGAAAAGACGGAAAGGTTTCGGGTATTGAATGTGTGCGCATGCAATTGGACGAACCTGATGAGAGTGGTAGGAGAAAGGCGGTTCCAGTAACTGGTTCAGAGTTTAAGCATGACGCCGACATGGTTATTCTTGCAATTGGTGAAGTTCCAGACATCGAATTCCTGCCCAAGGAGATCATGCTGAACGAAAATGGCACAATTTGGGTCGATCCGATAACTTTGGAGACTAGTGTCAAAGGAGTCTTTGCAGGTGGCGACGTTGTGACGGGGCCTGCAACAGTTATTGAAGCTATAGTCGGGGGAAAGCATGCTGCAGAATCAATTGAAAACTATCTAAGGCAAAAAGGTGAAGTCAATGGCCGAGAAAAAAGAGCCTAAGTCTGAGGATAAGGCCGAAGAACCCCGCGTTGGGGTTTACGTCTGCCACTGCGGTTTAAACATCGCTGGTTCTGTGAACTGTGAAGAAGTCGCAAAGTATGCTGCCACACTTCCACACGTTGTTTTGGCGCAAGACAACCGATACACCTGTTCAGACCAAGGACAGGAAGGAATCAAGAAAGACATCAAGGAACACAAGCTAAACCGTGTGGTAGTTGCATCATGCTCGCCGCGTTTGCATGAACCCACGTTCAGGAAGACATGCGAGGACGCTGGGTTAAACAAGTATCTCTTTGAGATGGCTAACATCCGTGAGCACTGCAGCTGGGTTCACCTGTACGATCACGAGTCTGCTACGGAGAAGGCCAAAGACCTTGTAAAGATGGCTGTGGCTAAGGCGGAACTGCTTCAACCGGCTGAAGAGATCGAGGTTCCGATCATCCGCAAAGCCTTGGTTATCGGGGGCGGAGTAGCTGGTATCCAATCAGCTCTTGATCTTGCCGATACCGGCTACAAAGTCTACTTGGTGGAAAAAGAGCCAAGCATTGGCGGAATGATGGCACGGATAGACAAAACCTTCCCAACCATGGACTGTTCAATCTGCATTCTTGCACCCAAGATGTCTGACGTCAGACACCACTCGAACATTGAACTGCTGGCCAATAGTGAGGTTACCGAAGTGAAAGGGTACATCGGCAACTTCACAGCAAAAGTCTCAAGGAAACCTCGATACGTTACGAAAGACTGTTCAGCATGCGGTGAATGTGCCAAGGTTTGCCCCATCGTGGCGCCAAACGAGTTCGACGTCGGCTTGGCCACCAGACATGCCATTTACACGCCATTCGCACAGGCAGTTCCAGCAACCTACTTAATTGACATGAACCTTTGTCTCAACAAGGAAGGCGTAGTCGTCTGCGACAAGTGCATGAAAGCCTGTGAAAGAAAAGCCATAGAATACGAAATGAAACCTGAAACTGTAGAACTTGGTGTTGGCACTATAATAGTGGCGACTGGAGCGGACGTTTTTGACCCATCGATCTTGCCGAACTATGGATATGGTAAACTTGCAAACGTTATTACCTCGCTTGAGTTTGAAAGATTGATCAATGCGGGAGGGCCTTCAGGTGGGCACTTGATCCGACCAAGCGATATGCAGATACCGAAGCGCGTGGCATTTGTTCAATGCGTTGGCTCCCGTTCCGACAAGGTGGGGCGACTCTATTGCAGCAATGTTTGTTGCATGAACACGATCAAGGACAGTCTGCTGATCAAAGAACATTGGCCTGACACGGAGATTTTTGTCTTCTATGTCGACATACGAGCGTATGGAAAAGGGTTTGAAGACTTGTACAAACGGGCTAGAAAGGTAGGTGTCAAGTTCATTCGTGGGCTTCCTTCTGAAATCAAAGAAGATAGAAGGACGCATGACTTGTGGCTTATGGGCGAAAACACTCTGCAAAGCGAGCTATACAAAATCAGTGTCGATATGGCGATTCTTTCAGTTGGATTAGAAGCCAGAAGAGACAGCGAGGCGATTCAGCGGTTGCTGACGCTTTCCAGGAATCAGGATGGATTTTTCTTGGAGGCACATCCGAAGCTGAGACCCGTGGATGCTGCTACGGGAGGGGTTTTCTTCGCCGGCTGCGCCGAGTCACCTAAAGATATCAAGGACAGCGTAACTCAAGCCAGCGCGGCTGCAGCCCGTGCAGGGATATTGATGGCTAAGGGAAAAGTGACAGTTGAGGCCATTACACCTATTCCCTATCCAGAGAAGTGCACGGCTTGTGGGCTTTGCGTGAAAGTTTGTCCCTACAATGCCTTGACGTTGAACAAGGAATTGAAGAAGGTTACGGTTGCAGAGGCAGCGTGCGGTGGATGTGGCACATGTGCTGCTGAGTGTCCCTTTGGCGCTTTGACCCAAAGCCACTTCACTGACGAACAGATCATCGCACAGATCGACGCCGTCACCGAGCATGATGCGAACAAGAAAATTGTCGCGTTCTGCTGCAACTGGTGCTCCTATGCAGGTGCGGACTTCGCGGGAGTAAGCAGAATGCAGTATCCGCCAAACGTGCGTATCATAAGAACCATGTGTTCTGGACGCGTGTCTCCAAAGTTTGTCGAAAGAGCTTTTGCAAGAGGTGCAGCTGCTGTAATGGTAACTGGGTGCCACTTGGGAGACTGTCATTACATCAATGCTAACTATCAGACCCAAAAGCGTGTGGAACGTTTGTGGAAGAAAATGGAGCAGAATGGGTTGGACAAGAATAGGTTGCATCTGCTTTGGGCATCAGCCGCAGAAGGAGAAAAATTCGCTTCAAAAGTGCGGGAAATGAAACCAATAGTTGAGAATGTCACACCGGAAGAGATAGAGAAGGCTAGAAAGGTTTTTGAAAAGGCTTTAGAGGATGATTGAATATGCCAGAAAGAATCAAGCACGGACCACTTGACAGCAAGAGTCTAAAGCCATTCAAAGCAACCATACACCTAATCAAAGATCAGTGTAAAGGATGCGGTTACTGCATAGAGTTTTGCCCGAAGAAGGTCTTTGAAGAATCCGAAGAGATAAACGCACGAGGAGTGCACCCTCCAAAGATCGTGGATGAGAGCAAGTGTCTTCTTTGCAGCTTCTGCACAGCTGTGTGTCCGGACTTCGCGATCTTTGTAACGGAGAAGAAATGCGAGGAGAGCTGTTGAATATGACGGGAAAAAGAGCATTGCTCACGGGTTCCCACTTCATGAACGGCGACGTTGCATGCGCTGAAGGCGCTATTGCTGCTGGTTGCAGATTCTTCGCAGGTTATCCCATTACCCCCGCAACCGAAATTGCTGAGCACCTGTCTCAAAGAATGCCTGAGATCGGAGGCATCTACATTCAGATGGAAGATGAGATTGCTTCTATGGCTGCTGTGATTGGAGCGTCCTACACCGGCTTAAAAGCTATGACTGCCACCTCTGGTCCAGGTTTCAGTCTGATGCAGGAGAACATCGGCTTGGCCGTTATGACTGAGACCCCCTGCGTAGTTGTGGACGTTATGCGAGGTGGACCAAGCACTGGGCAACCTACTTTGCCTGGTCAGCAAGACGTGATGCAGGCAAAATGGGGTAGTCACGGAGATTATGGAATAATTGCCATGTCGCCCAGCTCAGTTCAGGAGATGTTTGACCTGACGGTTGAAGCCTTTAATTTGTCTGAGACTTACCGCGTGCCAACTTTGCTGATGGGAGACGAGATCGTTGCGCACATGTGGGAAAAAGTGGTTATTCCATCTGCTGAGAAAATAAGAACGGTGAACCGCAAAAAGCCCAATGTGCAGAGAGAAAAGTATGCCCCATTCATGCCTGATGATGATCTAGTTCCGCCTATGGCTTGTTTTGGGGAAGGATACCACTTCCACGCTACAGGATTAACCCACGACGAGCATGGATATCCGAAAACGTCGAGCTCGGAAATCCAAACCAAACTTGTTAGACGACTGTGCGAGAAGATAAGTAAGAATGTGGACAAGATCGTTAAAATTGAAAAAGTCATGCTTGATGATGCTGACATCGTGGTCGTTGCATATGGCATCGTGGCGCGAGCAGCGTTGAGCGCGGTTCGAAAAGCAAGATCTGCTGGATTGAAAGCTGGACTCTTGCGGTTGATTACCTTGTGGCCTTTTCCAGAGGAACAAGTCGCAGAAGCTGCTGAAAACGCCAAGATGATTGTTGTGCCAGAGATGAATTGTGGGCAACTGGTGCATGAGGTTGAGAGAGCAGCGAAGTGTACGCCTGTGTCTTTTCTGTCAAAGCTAGGTGAAGACCCTCATACTCCTATGGAGATATTTGAAGCTATCAGGAGGAGTCGTTGATGGTTGAACAGATGTTGGAGCATCCTTTTCTGAAGTACTTGCGTTCAGCCATGATTCCGCATATTTGGTGTCCAGGTTGCGGCAATGGCATAGTGCTGAATTGCTTTGTGCATGCCTTAGACGAGTTACAGACTGATTTGGACAAGCTTGTTGTTGTCTCGGGCATTGGTTGCATTGGACGAACAGCAGGATACACGAACACCGATTCGTTTCATACCACGCATGGGCGAGCCCTAGCCTTCGCCTCAGGGGTAAAACTGGCTAACCCCGAATTGGAAGTAGTCGTAGTGAGCGGAGACGGTGATCTTTTCGCGATCGGCGGGAACCATTTCATTCACGCTGCACGTCGCAACATGGGAATAAAGGTGATCTGTGCAAACAACTTCAACTATGGGATGACTGGCGGACAGCAAGGTCCAACGACACCGCTTGAGGCTCTCACAGCGACAAGCCCCTATGGAAACATTGAGCATCCCTTTAATCTGGTGCATTTGGCTGCGGCATCTGGCGCAGTGTACGTTGCGCGGTGGACTACATTGCATGTGCGTAGACTTACTCAATCCATCAAGAAAGCTCTGCAGAAAGAAGGTTTCTGCTTCGTTGAAGTGATCTCTCCATGTCCCGAGATTTTTGGGCGTCATAACAAGATGCGGTCTGGACTGGAGATGATGGAGTGGTTCAAGAGGGCTTCAGAGGTAGATAGTTTCTCAGACCCGGCTAAGGCAGAGATCACGCCGGACAGAATTGTCGTTGGTGAATTCGTAGACATTGAGAAATTGAGCTATGAGAAACTCTTACACGAGAAAATTTCCAAGATCAACGAACGAGCTATGGAGCAGGTGGGTTAACAATGAGAATTGAGATTAGATTTGCTGGTTTCGGCGGCCAAGGCATAATAAAATCTGGGATCATCACGGCTGCTGCCGCATCTATCCATGCAGGAAAGAACGCTGTTCAAACGCAATCTTATGGGCCTGAATCTAGAGGAGGAGCGTGCAAGTCCGAAGTTGTGATATCGGAAGAGGAGATAGATTTTCCAAAAGTGGTTGAGCCTGACATCTTGGTTTTGATGTCTCAGCATGCCTATATTGAATACGTTGATGACATCAAAGCTGGTGGAACTGTGATCCTTGACCCGGACATGATTCCACGGGAGAAAGATTCGAAGAACGTCAAGGTCTTTCACGTTCCAGCAACGAAGATCGCTGAGGGACTTGGGCGCAAAATAGTGGCTAACATCGTTATGTTGGGCGCATTCGTTGCCATCACAAGAGTGCTTGATGAGAATGCGGTTAGAGAAGCGGTGAAAGACAATATTCCTAGGGGCACTGAAGAACTGAATTTGGCTGCCTTTCAGAAAGGATACGAGTACGGGAAGACTCTTGTAGGAGCTTAAGCTTCTGGGACTGCTTGTTCAACTGTCGGCTGTTCTGGTTGAATCGGTTGCTTTACAAGTTTTGATCCACTGACGCCGACATGCCGAAGTGGTGCAATCTTTTTTGCTTCGTTATATATGTCTGAGGCTATTTTTCCAAGAACCATCTCCTGCGCGAACTGGTCAAATGTGAGTGCCTTAGCCTTTTGTCTGATGATTCTGCTCATTATAGCACGTATATCTTTCTCTTGTGAGGTCTTAACCCTTGAAAGTGTGAACCCTGAAACAGCCACTCGTAGACCGTACGCATCTTTCGTCGTTATGGCGAATACGCCATCTACCTTCGTTGTCCTTCTTCTAACGAGACTGCGCATGTAGTCTCGGGAGTATTCATGACCCTTGAAGATCGTGCGAGCAGTTTTGCCATCTATTTCGTTCACTTGGAAGTATATTTTCAGGTATTGATGTGAAAAATCACCTGTCACATCATAGAGTGTAGCTTCCACCGTTCTACCGATGAGTTTCTCAGGCTCGGCAACTGGTATAGCTCCTAGCTCGGTGTTTCCAAAGTATGGCGGTGCAGTAACCATGTACCATGTTTTGCTTCGCCATTTGTCCCTTACCTTTTTCGTTTTTGACGACACGTTTATCCTCCGAAGCGCAGCTTGAGAGAATTGCGGCATAGTATTAAAAGTTTTACCGTCTGGGCCCTATTCTATTGATGTCTTGCATGTGTTTTCTTAAAACTTCAGGTACAACTATGGTGCCGTCTGGTTGCTGGTAGTTTTCGAGTATAGCCACGATCGTTCTGCCAGTGGCTAGGGCTGTGGAGTTCAGTGTGTGAACGAAGCCTTTCGGCGGTTCGCCTTCTTTTTCTCGGTACTTTATGTTGAGTCTTCGCGCTTGATAATCAGTGCAGTTGCTGCAACTAATTATCTCTCTATATCCATTTTGCGCAGGCATCCATGCCTCTATGTCGTATTTCTTTGCGGCTACAGTGCCGATGTCGCCCGTGCACACGTTGACAACCCTATAGGGAAGGCCGAGTTTTTGAACCAGCTCTTCAGCATTTTGCAGAAGCTCCTCATGCAGCTTCCATGAGTCTTCGGGCTTGCAGAAAATGAACTGTTCTATCTTGTTGAATTGGTGTGTGCGAAATATTCCTCTGGTGTCTTTGCCATGAGCTCCTGCTTCCTTTCTGAAGTTTGTGCTCAGTCCCGCCATCTTGAGAGGCAGATCTTCAGCCTTTAGGGTTTCGTTCATGAACATGGCAGCCATAGGATGCTCTGATGTCGCGATCATGTACAAGTCTTCATTTTCTATCTTATACAGAACTTCTTCAAAATCGCTGAGGGCAACAACTCCCTCATAGGGTTCGCGTCTCATCATGAAAGGCGGCTCTATGGGAACGTAGCCTTTCTTGAACATCGCTTCCAACGCGAAGATTCTCAAGGCTAGATCCAACAAGACGCCTTCACGCTTGAGATAGAAGAACCTCGCTCCAGCAATTTTTCCTGCTCTTTCAACATCCATTAAGTCTAAGTCTAGACCCAAGTCTACATGTCCTTTTGCCGTAAAAGCGAATTTAGGGGGTTTTCCCCATGTTCTGATTTGGAGGTTGTCATTTTCATCCTTTCCTGTTGGTACAGACTCATGTAGAAGATTTGGCAATCTCATAAGATCATAGTGCACTTTCTGCTCGTATTCGACAACCGTTTTTTCGAGCGTTGTGGTTTCAGAATCTATGGCTTTTCCCTCGTTAATCTTTGTAGCTGCATCTTTTCCCTTCTTTTTCAATTCTGCAATCTCGGCGATTATCTGCCTTCTCTTGTGTCGTTGCTCATTGAGTTTGGTCAGGTTTTCACGCCACTTGCGATCATAATTGATAAGTTCGTCAAGTATCTCCTGGTTTTTCGGATCTCCCCTCTTCTGCAAGTTGTCTTTCAGGAGGTCTGGGTTTTCGCGAACGAGTTTAATGTCAAGCATTCTCTCACGTTTTTACGGCAATAGTTCGATTTGGCTTTCTAATTCTACTTTAAATGAATTATTTAACCTTACGATGAGGTTGCCTGCACGGTTGGAAGTGTTTTTGTGTTATCAGTTTGAGAGATTTCAGGATATACGACTAGTAATCACAGCGTTCTGCCACAGTGTATGATAATCAACAGCAATGTTTGCTGCAGCCTGTGTTTTGTTCTCTATTGAAGAATCATACGAGCATTAAGCAAGATCCCGAGTTTGAAAAGGTATTATGCTTTGTCGCTTTTGGTCAAGTCTCTCAACCTGTTTACGCCGTCAATCTCTTTGATGAAAGCGACCACGTTTCTTGGCACGAGTTTTTCCCAGCTCTCGCCTTTGACCATTTTTTTCCTGATCTGAGTTGAGGAATAGAGTTTCCTAGCAAAGAATTGGATGGATTTGACTTTGTAGCCGGCTTCCACAAAAAGCCTTCTCGTGAAAGGTTCATTGGAGAAAACCACATCGAAATGCGGCGTGTACCCCTTTATGGCTGAGACCCACATCATGTGCAAATGTACGTCGGACACGGGCACAATCCAAACCTGTGAGTCATTGATGCCTGCCTCTTCCAAAGCCTTGCGTACCATGACTAAACGTTCTCCAGCCGTGAATGGGTCTCTGGTGGTGTGGCTGTATTGGGCACTGCCGATGACTATCACAAGTTCTTCGACTTCTTTCAAAACCCTCTTGATCGAGTTAAGGTGCCCCAAATGGAATGGTTGGAATCGTCCAACGTAGAGACCGCGTTTGACCATGTAGAGTCACCGTGCACAGAACGTTATGCTTCAAAGAGAATTAACGTTTGCCTTTTTTTCTAATTCTCTCCAGTGCGAACTCGGCTGGGAACACTACTAGTCTCTTGTCATCAATCATGATTTCCTTCTTTGACTTGTAACCTTGTTTCTCCCGCTCCAGAAACTTCTCTTTCGCGTCCAAACCTCCACCATACCCACACAGGCTGAAGTCTGAACCGACAATTCTGTGACAAGGGACAATCGGCGCAAACGGGTTTAGAGCCATGACACGTCCCACGGCTCTACCGCTTCCACCAACAAGATGAGCCATCTCCCCATAAGAAGTCACACAGCCTAGTGGGACCTGTGAAACCGCCTTCAGCACCTCTTGGGTGTAACTTGATAAATGCCCAGTGGCAAGAGGAACATTACTAGAAGCGCCTTTTCCATCATAGACCTCCTTTAACAACACAATTGCGCGGTTGGCTAAGGCAGAGCCTTTTTCTCGTCGTTGAAATCGAGCATTGACTGGAAGGTTCTCAAGCAAACCCTGCAGAACTTTTTTCTCATTTGAACCAAAACTGGTTGCAAATACCCTTTCGTTATCGCACGCTACTCCGAACCAAATGCCTTCAATTTCCTTCATGCAAACTTCTATCAAACAGCTTCCACTCGGCACCATATTATTAGGGCATTAAGCGAGATCATCAGCAATCAACAGCCTAAATTTGCGTTTGTGGGACTGACGTCTTCTGCGCTGTTCAGCCTAGTCTTTTTCTTTGTGAGACAGGTGGCGAGCTATTGCTGCCATGCTCAGAAGCCTATAGTTGCTTTCATCGTTGAGGTCCACGAGGAAACTCTCCAAGCTTTCCACGGTAATGTGAGGAATTGCCTTCGCTAGCTGTATAGCATTCCAATAGGCAGAGTAGTCTTCGTAGAGCGTTATGAAGAGCCTGTTCTTCTGCAATCCCATTCCGTTGACAGCCATCAAAGAGGCGTGAGGGTTCTGTTTTTCTGTTTCAATTACCGCTTTCCTCATTTCTGCAGACCGTTCCTCGTTGACTGGTTCATCATGCTTCAAGAGGGTGACCCCCATGACGTTGTATCCAAGTTTTCTGAAGTCTGGGATTATCGTGTATTCCTTGATGTAACCTTCCTTCTCGAGCTTCCCCCGCGTTCTGGTCACTGTAGGTTGAGAAACACCGACGGCCTTGGCAAGTTCCCTGTCACTTCTTCTACTGTCCTTCATCAACTCGCAAAGCAGCTTCAACTCAACATCCTTCATGGTTTACGCCTCCACCGTCATGTTACCCGAGAGTTAGGTTAAAAGGGTTAATAACACTTTTTTCATGCGGAGAAGCTGTCCTAACAGCTTGTAAATGCTAGGCGAGAACTTGGTGGAAGACTTAACCGCGGAAGTTAGATTTTTGCGAGAGACTTAACCGACTGGACAGAAAGAAGCTACGGAGAAACGCTCGGCACTGGCAAGAAAAGAGAAATGAGGGAATTGTGCGGGAGAAGTCTCCTTTCTTTCATCATTAAGTTTAATAGGTTGTCCGTGCATAAAACGAGAACGATGATTTCCATGGAAAAACAAGCACAACAAAGCGGTTACATGTGGATTCCCGGCGCTACAACCATCGGCGTGGTATATGCAGATGGTGTAATCTTGGCCTCTGAAAAACGAGTTTCCTATGGTTATCTCGTTGTCAGCAAAGGGGGCAAGAAAATCTTCAAAATCACTGACAACATAGGTGTAGCATGCGCTGGCTTGATCTCAGACATGCAAGTCCTTGCCCGGGAAGCCGAGGCCTACTCGAAACTGTTTGACTTGGACATCGGGAGACCTATCTCTGTAAAAGCAGCAGCTAAACTCATGTCAAACCTGCTTTTCAACCGTCGACTTGCTCCATTGATCACACAAACCATCGTTGGCGGAATGGACGAAGAAGGGCCGTCGATCTATGTGCTGGATGTGCTTGGCTCAGTTATACCTGACAATTACGCCGTGGTGGGTTCTGGAACAGAAATCGCCGTAGGAGTGCTTGAGGAAGGTTACAAGGACAACATGGCGCTTGAGGAAGCCAAAGATCTTGTTGCAAGAGCCGTAAAGTCCGCCATTAGCCGTGACATAATGAGCGGCAATGGAATAGACTTTTTGATAATAACAAAGGATGGAACACAGGAAGAATCAATAAAGTTCTGAACAGAAATGTTTCTTGCAAAAGTTTAATCAGCACTGAGATCACTTTTCTATTTGATATAATTGCATCATCAAACGGAGAGAACAAAGAGTGCCGTTTGAACTGAACGAAGAAGAAGGGAAGTTTCTAGTAAAGCTCGCACGACGGGCAGTGAAAGAATACTTAGAAACAAAGAAGGTCACTGAGACTACTAGAATAGTTCCTGAAAAGCTTCTTCAACCATGCGGCGTATTCGTAACGATAAACAGCATAGAGAATGAAGAAAAAGAGCTCCGTGGATGCATCGGCTACCCCTATCCAACCGATCCGTTGGTTGAGGCAGTCATCCAATCCGCTATCAGCGCAGCAACCCAAGACCCACGTTTTAATCCACTCACAAAAGATGAGCTTGGCAAAGTGGTCTTCGAGGTTAGCGTTCTTACTCCACCACAGGTACTTGAAGTGAAGAGACCCCAAGATTACCCATCCAAAATCAAAATCGGCGAAGACGGACTAATCATAGAAAAAGGAATGTTCAAAGGTCTTCTACTTCCACAAGTTCCAGTCGAATGGAACTGGGGCCAAGAGGAATTCTTGTGTCAATGCTGCATCAAAGCAGGCTTACCTCCAGACAACTGGTTGCTGCCTAGTACTAGGATCCAAAAGTTTCAAGCCATAATCTTTGAAGAAGAAACACCAAATGGAAAAGTCAAACGTAAGGCTCTCGGCGGGACATAAGTCCATGCGAGTCTATTTTTCACCTTGCGGAATCGGCTTAGGGCACGTTGGAAGAACGGTTCCAATCGCAAGAAAACTCCTGCAGAAAAACGCTGCGATTGTGTTCTCCACCTATCAAGAAGGCATAGATTACGTTGAAAACGAGAAGCTTCCAGTCATAAGAGCTCCACCAGTAGGATTCCAAGTCAAACCAGATGGAACCATAGATCTTAGAAGAACAGCAATCAAACCTGGACCATTTCTTGCTTCTTTCACCATACTGAAGCAGATAAATGCAGAACTGCGATTCATCGAACGGTTTGAGCCAGATGTCATTGTCTCAGATTCTCGGGCATCTTCGCTACTGGCAGGTAGGATGTTGCAGGTTCCCCGAATATGTATACTGAACCAGTTTCAAGTAATGATTCCACGCAAGGAACATCACCTTCAATTGGCGAGACTCGCAGACTCCACAACTCTCACACTAATTGGGAAGCTTTGGACCAGTGGAAACACTGTGCTGATCCCAGATTTCCCTCCACCATACACAATATCTCTGGGAAATCTGAACATTCCGAAATCCTACAGGAAAAATGTAAGACTAATCGGACCAATACTGGAGACTCAACCGAACACGCTTCCAACTAGGGAGGAGTTGCGGAGGAAACTCAAATTACCCATGGATAAACCCGTCATCTTCGCGCCTATCAGTGGCTCAATCCAAGAGAAGGCCTTTTTGACAGGAATGCTGAGGAAGATTTTTTTTGAATTCTCGGAGGAATATGAAATCGTGATGTCGCTTGGTTACCCCGGTGTTGACAGTAAGCCTTTACGCTACGGCAACTTGACAATCTTCAAGTGGATTCCAAATCGATTCGAATACTTGAAAACATGTGATATGATAATAGCACGTGCAGGACATGGGACGATTACACAGTCCATGTGTTACGGCAAACCGGCTATACTTGTTCCTACACCCGGCCATACTGAGCAGATTAACAATGCAACGCAAGCCAGAGACTTGGGTGTTGCCAAGGTTCTTTCTCAGAACAATTTGAGCAAAGAAAGTCTCCTCAAAACTGTCAAGCAGATCATTGATGGCAAAATGTCTGAGGAAGTTGTGGATATACAAAAAGAGGCTCTGAAACACGATGGGCTTGAAAACGCTGTCAAAACAATAATTCAAGTGGCTGAATCCTGAGCAAGCGTTTTAAAGCTGGGTTACTAGAAAGTTAAAGCATGTTCTTGCCACAAAAAATCTTGGAAAAGAAGCTTATGGAGATACTTGCGGAGGACATAGGGCAAGGTGACATCACAACGGCGTTAATCGCCCCTTCAGGCACTGAAGCTGAAGCCGTAGTAATTGCCAAACAGCAAGGGATAGTTGCAGGCGTAGAAGAGACAAAAACCCTCTGGGAGAGTCTGGGTCTAAGAGCTGAATCTTCTGTCAATGATGGTGAAGAAATTGAGGCAAAACAAGTCTTGATGAGAGTTTCTGGAGACGTGCGGACAATACTCTCGACTGAGCGCACAGCATTGAACATTCTTACTCGCATGAGCGGCATCGCTACTGTGACAAGAAGACTCGTTGAGGAACTTCGGAGAGTCGGTTTGCAGACCAGAATCGCTTGCACACGGAAAACGGCTCCTGGACTGCTGTACTTTGACAAGAAGGCAGTTTCAATTGGCGGAGGCGATACACACAGGCTCCATTTGGATGACATGATCTTGATAAAAGACAATCACATTGCAGTGGCTGGCGGCATTGAGCAAGCTATCAGAATTGCCAAGAAAATGGCTTCATTCACAAAGAAGATTGAGATTGAAGTGACGAAGGCTGAGGATGCCCCAACGGCGGCAAAGGCTGGGGCTGACATACTCATGTTTGACAATTTTTCTCCGAAACAGATAGAAAAAGCTTGTCTGCTGTTGAAAAAGGCCAAGATATATGGAAGGATCTTGACGGAGGCAAGCGGCGGAATTACTGCAGAAAACTTTCTGGACTTCGCTTCGGCAGGGGTGGACATAGTAAGCTTGGGTGAAATAACCAGCAATGCGAGAACTCTGAACATGAGTCTGGAGATCTCAAGAATCAATAGGACAGCTTCATCTTCTAAGCAGGGAAAGCGGCAATCAAATAAGCCTCGATAAACCCGGCCGCAAACAAGAGCAAAACGCAAATCGCGATGTACTTGCACGTTTGCAGGAGCTCTTTCTTGGCTTGGCGTTTTATCACTTTCCAAATCAACCAGACACTTGCCGCGCAAGCCATAGAGTAGGCTATGAACTCCAACCACGTGTGAGGAGAGATGAAGTATGCTGCAAAAAAAACGAGGCCTGATATGTTCATCACGCGACTTTCAGCCCCCAGATAGAGTCCAGTATTGTACATGACATAAGAGCCGTAGAAAGGCCCAACGATTGGTATGAACATTAACAGGCACACAATGGAATTATGCGTAAAAAGAAACAGAGTGTCTTGCCAGATATTCATGCCTTTCGTTTCATCTTGTATCTGCTTCAGCTCGTCGCTCATAGTTTTTGAGTCTTCAAGGCTGAGCGGGGTTAGGATGCCAGCGACTGCTATCACTACTAGTAAGAAGAAGAAGGTTACGATGGTAAGGATTCTTTTGGATTTTCCCGAGGAATCTCTCCGAAAAACAGACAAAGTCTTGAAACCATCCTTTTAAGTGTCATGTTTTGGTTCTATTCTTAGGGCTCGGAACCCTCTTGCAATTGGGTTTAGTACTTCACTGATATTAACTCTCTTTAGTACCCCGGACTGGTCCGCTGCGAAGCCTCTAACGTCATGTTCCGCTGCCATCAAAGAATACAAGCATGCGCTTTCATCCGAGATTCTGGGCTGACACTTTGACGGTAAACCCAATAGAACTGGCTGATTCTCTTTCAAGGTTTTCTCACACGCATACAATATCGCGTTTGCTCCAGATGTAAGTTCCGCGATCCTTACTGGAATGCTTTCTTTACCTATGGCTAAGACCTCGATTCCGTACTTTCGTGTAATCTCGCCAGCAATTTTCCTAATTCGGGGCAAGATTTTCAAAAGATGCTGTTTGCCGAGGGTTGAGATTTTCATATTTGTGAACTGGATGGGTGAAAGCTCTTCAAGTGAGATTGCTCCCAAAGATATGTCGAGGTGGACGACATCTGCTTTTGTTTTTTCAAGCAGGTTTAGGCAGAGTTTGGCCTCATGGACTATCACCTCGTATCCCTTGTTTGCATCTGCGTATATGGGTTCAGGCAACGAGACTCTTGGTTCTCTGTACGGCGGATCAACCAGCACGGCCGCGGTTGCAACAATTGTCACAGGGTCGAACTTCTCATTCAAGATGGCGGAGGAGGAATCTGCAGCGACAACTTTCACCTTTTCACCTTCTGCTTAATAGGCAACTATTAGAATTTATCTTTGTTGTCTTGCTTACAGCTCTTTCAATCCCATGGCTAGAATGAACATTTCCGCGCTTTTGCCTCGGCTGGCCTTTGGTTTTATCACGTTTGCAGTTTGAAAGCTTTTTTTTACTTTTGCAGTGAAATCGTCGAGTAAGTCACCTTGGAAAACTTTGACGAAGAAGTTTCCGGCAGGTCTTAGGGTTTCGAAGGCAATGTTCAAGGCTTGCTGTGCTAGGTCTATCTGGCGGGCATGGTCTACTTCCCATACGCCAGAGATGTTGGGTGAAACATCCGAGATCAAGGCGTCGGCCTTTCTGGGGAGGAGCTCCACGATTTGCTGCAGTGTTTCTTGTTCGCTTATATCACCTATTATGGTTCGAACATTGTGTTCAGCGAAAGGCTCGACCGGCCTTATGTCAACGCCCAAGACGAAACCCTTGATTCCAACAGTTTTTCGGGCTGCCTGAATCCAGCCGCCTGGTGCAGCACCCAAGTCTATGACCACGTCGCCTTCTTTTATGAAACGGTATTTTTCTATGGCTTGAAACAGTTTGTACGTTGATCGGGAACGATATTTCTCTTCTTTGGCCTTCTTGTAATAATAATCTCTTTTTCTGTCTTGAATCCACGCTTTAGGCAAGACTAGCTGTCACCCAGTGCACCCTGCTCAGCCTGAGCTATCGTTAGGAGCCATTCTGTCAGTCTCTCGCAGTTCTGCGGCGAAATCGCGCCTGAAGGGTCACATCTGGGGTCATCGGGACACATTAGACAGGGGCAGTTGACTATAGAATCTATTGATGCTGGCATCCTCTTTGGGAACAGCCTATAGGTCCATCTCCCGTCCCGCAGTTCTTTTTCTCTGCGAATCAAGCTCTTGTTTTCAAGCTTTATGGAAATCCTTGAGCCTTCCCGACTACTCGCGCCCAGTTGTCTCCACAAGTCTGATTGAAGCACGCCTTCAGGACCCGTGTTCATCACGAATTGTAAGGCCTTATGCTCAAGGTCGTTACGCTTTGGCATTCACTATCAGTTCCAACTATCTAGCATAAATATACGTGGTTTTCAAATAAAGATGTTGTGCTTAATGTTGAAAGAAACCATGCTGCAACGCAGTAAATTCAAGGAAAACAGTGGCGAACGGTACTGTTTGGGAATAGAATCTTCAGCAGATGACTTTGGCGTTGGAATATCAACTTTCAAGGGTGAGATTTTGGCAAACGTGACTGATGCTTACATTCCAGCAGAAGGTGGGATACATCCACGCGAGGCAGCTAGACATCATTCGGACGTGGCGAGCAAGGTTCTAGAAGAGGCTTTAAAGAAGTCAAAAATGGAACCAAGAGCATTGTCCATAATTGCTTTTTCTCAAGGCCCAGGTCTTGGTCCATGCCTGCGCACAGGCGCAACAGTAGCACGTGCACTGTCTTCGTATCTCAGTGTTCCGCTTGTCGGAGTCAACCATTGCATAGCCCACATCGAGATTGGGAAGCTGAAAACGGGAGCCAAAGATCCCATAGCCCTGTACGTTTCAGGCGGTAATACGCTAGTAGCGGCTTTCGATTCAGGACGCTATCGCGTTTTTGGCGAGACGCTTGACATTGCATTAGGGAATTGTCTGGATGTTTTTGCGCGAGAGGCTGGGTTGCGGCAGAGGCAAGGCTTACCGTTTGGAGCGGTTGTTGAAAGACTTGCAGCACAAAGCGAAAAGCTGGTTGCTTTGCCGTACACGGTGAAGGGCATGGACCTTTCGTTGAGTGGCTTGTTAACCGCCGCGATCGCCATGCTCAAGAGGGGCGAGACCGCTCTTGAGGACTTGTGTTTTAGCCTTCAGGAAACAGCGTTTGCCATGGTCACAGAGGTTACTGAAAGGGCGTTGGCGTACACAGAGAAGAAGGAGGTTCTCTTGACTGGAGGTGTGGCGGCCAATAAGAGGCTTCAATCGATGATAGAGGCTATTGCGGAGGAGCATGGCGCGAGGTTCTGCGTTGTGCCGAGCGAGTTTGCAGTTGATAATGGTGCCATGATTGCTTGGACTGGCGTTCTGGCTTACAAGCATGGTCTGGCAGTGCCTGTTGAGGAAAGCTCTGTTAGGCTCAGGTGGAGGCTTGACGAGGTTGAAGTCCCGTGGATAGGCTGAAGAAACCAATGTTGTTTAAGAAAGGCGCTGAGGCCAGCCTTTACGTTGCAGAATGGCACGACAGGAAAGTGGTCATTAAGAAACGTTTACCCAAGAAATATCGTCCTCCAGAACTGGACAAGCGAATCCGAGCATACCGCACGATTCATGAACCAGTGCTTATGCATGAGGCAAAAAGAGCGGGCGTGTCAACACCGCTAATCTATCTTGTTGACGCTAAAAACGCGACGATAATAATGGAGTTCATCGAAGGAAAACAGTTGAAAACATTGTTAAACAGCGTTTCCAGAAATGAAAGGGAAAAGCTTTGCCGAAAAGTCGGTGAATCTATTGGCAATCTTCACAGGTCTGGAATAATTCATGGAGACCTTACTACGTCGAACATGATTCTGACGCCGACAAAGCAGATTTTCTTCGTGGACTTTGGACTGGGCGAGAAGACAAGCGAGCTTGAGGCGAGGGCGGTTGATCTTCACTTGATGAAGAGGGCTTTGCAGAGTACACATTTTCGTTTTGCTAATGAGTGTTTCGGCAGCGTGATGGAAGGATACTCGAGTGTTTCAGGTGCTGGGTTGGCGAAAGCTGTTTTGGGCAAGGTTGAAGAGGTTGAGAGAAGGGGACGTTATGTTACGGGAAGAGTGGCGTGAGTAGACATGGTTTACAAGCTGGAGGGTCGGATCGTTTTCTTCGCTACCAACAATGTTCACAAGTTTGAAGAGGCCTGCAAAGTGTTGGCGGAGTATGGAATTGCGTTGGGCATGCTTCGCGTTAAGAGTTTGGAGATTCAGAGTGACAGTTTGGAAGATATCGCCAAGACAAGCGTTACTTGTGCCTTCAGGAAATGCAAGCTGCCATTGATTGTGGAAGATGCAGGACTGTTTGTTGAAGCGTTCAGAGGGTTTCCGGGTCCCTACGCTGCTTACGTTTACAAGACAATCGGCAATAACGGCTTGCTACGACTCATGAACGAGGTCGAAAACAGGAAAGCCAGATTCGAGTCAGCAATTGCCTACCTCTCCAAAAAGTCAAAGCTACCTCTTTGCTTCCAAGGTGAAGTTGCTGGCGAGACAACCCGAGAAGAACGAAAAGGAAAAAACAGGGCAGGTTTCGGGTTTGACCCAATATTCCAACCTACGGGTAGCAACAAGACGTTTGCAGAGATGACCATTGACGAAAAAAACACGTTCTCACACCGTGCAATAGCCTTGCACAAGTTCGCGAAGTGGTACAAAAGCTTAAGGTAGAAGTCCATCATCAATGCTCTAATCAAAACATAGCAGAGATATCTCCCGCAAAGTCGCATCAACGCCAAAACATCATTGAAATACCATAACAGAAAAATAATCGATTCCGCTTTTGAGGAGGTGACAAAATTATGAACGTAGAAGACTTCTTAAACTACCTTAAAGAGTCCAAAAGCAAGGCAACATATAAAGAGTACAAACACGGAATTGAGAAATTCGCCGAATGGTTCCAAAAAACTCCAAACGAAATAATGGAATTGCGAACGCAAGACTGGGCAAGTACAGATTTACACCAAAAGAAACGATTTGTTAGAGAAATAGAAAAATTCCACAAAAGCCTAATCGAAAAAGGATTCAGCATCAACTCAGCCAGAACACTGTGCTTAGGCATAATGCAACTTTTCAGATTCTACGAAATGCCCGTTACGATTCCAAGCGGATCAGACGTTTCTAAAACTGTAGTAAGCACTAAAGACTTTGTTCCAACACCAGAACAAAACAGAGAAATGTTTAGAGTTGCTAGTGACTTGCGTTCAAAACTCATAATCAGCTTAGGCAAGGATTTAGGATGGAGGATCGGAGACTTCGTTAAGATCAAGAAAGAGCAACTACCGAACTTGGAAGAAGAAGCCCCGCTTCTGTTCGAACTAATAACCGAGAAAGAGGACGTTATCGCTAAAAGCTTCATAAGTGCTGAAACCGTCGAAATACTGAAAGAGTATTTGCTCACATTACCAAAAGATAACCCATACTTATTCCCTAGCAACAAGGAACACTTTATCGCCCCTGACACCATAAACAGAACGCTAAACGGCCTAGCCGAAAAATCAAGTCTCCACATTCCAAAAGGCAAAAGGCTACGATTCCATAGCTTCAGAAAGCGATTCTTAAGCACTTGTGCGAATTTATCCATAGATGTTAACATTGCTAAAATCTTAGTTGGCAAAGACGTTGAAAGCTCAATGTTAGCTTACCTGAGCGAAATTGAACACAAAACAGCATTTATAAAAGTCTACGATGTTCTCAAGTTAACGGAGATTCCGATGAGAAAAACAAGGGAATCAGCAAGCGACCTAGAGAAACGAGTCGATGATCTTGAAAGACTTATACACGGAGTCGTTGCTTTAGGCGGAAGAGAACTCCTTGAAAAAGCTAGAGACTTAGCGGACATAGAGATAATGCCGTATGAAACTAAGGAACTAGAAGTAGAAGAACGAATCAAGGCCGTCGGAGAGAGACAGCTAGAAACAAAACAGAAGCTTTCGAAAGAACAGTTTGAAGAGTACAAGCGAATCATTGCCGACAATAACCATAACCACAACGAATAATCTTAGCGCGCGCCCAAGCCTAAACCATATATACATTACTAAAAGCTAATAGCTCCAAAGGCATAACTGCAAATCGAGGTTCTCATAGTGGAATTGAAGGATAAAGGATTGAGGCTTCTCTTCGAGCTCGTAAAAGGAGCAAGAAGAAGCGATAGAGCGCTTGCTAAGGCTTTGAATATTTCTCAGCCTACGGTGAGCAGAATGATAAGGAAACTGGAAGAAGCAGGCTTCTTGAGAGAGTATACAACTATCCCAGACTTGGGGAAACTTGGATATGATCTGTTGGCTTTCACTTACCTGTCTTTTGCTGAAGATAAACCCGAGCTTTTTGACAAAGCGAGAAAGTGGGTTATGAAGCAACCTTCAGTGGTTTATGCATGCAATGGGGAAGGACTCGGAATGAACAGTGTAATGATCTCGGTGCACAAGGGATACGAAAGCTATTCACGTCTTCTGACTGAGCTCAGGCGAGATTGGCAACCGAATCTCACTAGTGAACAAAGCTTTGTGATTAGCCTAAACAGATCAGACCTCATGATAAAGGACTTCTCTCTCCGCTACCTGCTAGAAGCCGAAGCGAAAGAAAGGAGCTAGCTAGGAAGTCCTACGATTGGCGCGCGCCCTCTCACCCTCTTTCTAATTGCCGAAGTGCGGGATTGTGATTGAAATATCGCATGGATAACCGTTGACCGTTGATATACCATTAAACTTGTCCATTTACCTACATCATAAATCTATAATAACGCTATGATGTGCGTGCAACGATTTACACCCCTTTAGGCAAAAGCGACACGATTCAAGCTCCGTTCACACATATCCATCAACACACAAGACTAGCACATAGGGGCAACCATGCGCACACGTTGCCACCGAAAAGAAACGTTCAAGCTCCGATTGACAGAAAAAGACAGCATCAAGGCGCATACTACCCCCAATACATCAAAAATCCCCCGATCTTTAACGATCCCTACCCCATCTTTCGTATAGGTAACTTACGCTGTGGTTCTTTGCCCCAGATCAAGGAACGCGAAGGCATGGGATCACGCGCACAGGCCACATGGCCCTGAGCTCCTCAACCGTGACCATCTAGGCTTCCTCCGCGGGAACGAGAGTCACGGGATGCATCAACACGGCAGGCCCCTTCCCCCCCTTACTACGCTCGGGATGGCCGTTCACGCATCGAAGGCCAACCACCTTCCCATCCTTACTCGTCCAAACGTGTTCCGTCGGTCCACCACATGTCCTGCACTTAAAACTCGGTTTTCTCAACAACCTCTCGCCTCCCTCTTGATTTCGACGATCTTAGCTGCTTGGCGTTTCTGATAATTCTAGCTATTGTCATAGTCGTTGGATTCATTCGCAATCAGTAGCTTTTCTTCACTTTCCGTTCTTCCTTAGTCGTTTCTCCTCAAGCTCCATCTTCTTGTATTCAAAAATGACACCAGTGAAGGTCATGGAAGCTCTTATTATCATGCCAGCGAAGTGATTTGCTGAGGATAAGATAGATTGTCCCGAGAACAGACTCCAATAAATAACTAGAAACCCCAGAATTACTAATGCAAAAGGAGTCCCATGCTTACCTAAAACGTCCACAAATTCAGTGAATTGTTCAAGCCCAGACTTTTCTCTTTCATAGCTCATTTTTTCACGATTCTAATTAGCTCTCCAGGTTCAGCTATAACTTTTCCGCAAAGTCAAAAGTCATTAGGTGTTTGACACTACGTACTTCTGAGTTTTGTAAGAACTTTGAACTCATCCTTTTCTCCTATATCGAATTTCAACGCACTTAGTATAGTGCCTCTTTTCAAATCTCTCTGTTGATATCCACTTGAAGTTAAGGAGTGGGGTCATGAGATACTGTTTACTTATTGGACATAGATTTTGACGCTAGAACTGAATATCACAAAAACTATTTTTCATACCTAGAGAGATTTGTATATTGCTTGTTAAATGGGTATAATGAAAGAAAAAAAAGGAGGTCAGTGATTTGGCTTATTTTAGTAGTTTCATGCTTTCTTCGGTGGTCATTGCTATTTTGAATTCAGTTGTGTCTTGTGCAGCAATCCATTTTACAATGTCTGGTTCCATTCCGAATTTTTGAAAAGCCTCAAAACTAGGGGCGTCATACACCATAACCAGTAGGTGCTCTGGCATTACAGTCCAGCTTCCGACTATTTTGACCCCGTGTTTCTTTGTCAGTTCCCCAAGTTTCCCCATGAGTTCTAAGTTCATTTTCTTCGCTTTCTCATTGACCAGCGGACAGTTTTCAGGGGAATGCCTTGAAATCTTCAGGATTAAAGGCACAATAGCACTCTCCAAAAGCACTATTGTAAAAGTATCAGATATAAAACTTTTCACAATCATCTCCCATTATTAAGAAGGCGTGCCGTCTGTTTTTTGGCACGCTATTATCGTATTGAACCGCGAGTGTCCTTTTAAAACTAAAAAACGGAGTCTATTTCACCTGTGATTTATGGAATTGTCTATCTACCTCTTGAATGCTTTGTTTCATGTGGTCTAGGGAGTTAACTGTTTTTCAAATCCGAGTGCTGAGGTTTGACAAGTGAGGCATCATTATGATAGACAAAGAAAACGGGGAACTTGAGTCAAACCGTATTATGTCGAAAGTGTAGAACAGAAAAACAGAAAAAAGAGAATTCAGTAGCCTAAGCCACAGTACAGAAGTGTCTAGCACGACTCAGAGAGGAATATGAGCGGAAAAACTAGGCTTATGGTGGTGGTGGAGTTTGAGGTATTTTCTTTTCTAGTCTAAGTACGTAACCGATTGCCCCCAGCACCCCGAAACCAAAACCCAAAAAGAAGAACCCCATGGTAAACAAAGCACCCGCACTAAGGAATGGGTTATATTCAAAAGGAATATTGATGCTTCTTGACAAGCCAATCAAGACGATACCAATGAGGATAAGAACACCCGCTACGACAAGAAACTGATTCGAATCCTTCATAGATTCAACCCATAGTTACTAGGGTTCAATCACCTTATATTATTTTGCAAACCTTCAAACACAGAAATCTTTTAATCTGCATGACAACAAAGGGCAGATTAGGGGTTCAAGAATGGGCGAAGAAGCAAGAAAGGAGCACGATAAGACCCAAAAGCCTAAAGATTCAAGAGTAACCGAGAAGGACTTACTTTTGCTTGTGGAAGGCATTCTACTCGCCTTCATGCTTCAACTATTCTATGATGCGGTTCGTGAAGAATATCCATACACGATTGTTCGATGAACTTTGCCTCGTCGACCAGTCTCTCCAGCTCGTTGAGTCTGGATAGGAGTTCCTTTTCGTCTACGTTGGAAGCTATGTTTTTCATAGTTAGCGCGGCGTGCTCCGCGACGCGGAACCACCTCTTCCTCTGGACCAGCCCGATCGCGGTCATCTTTCCGTTGACTCTCTGGTGTCCGTTTCTGCATCTGGCCACTCTGGCTGCCACGTTGAAGACTTCCTCAAGCCTGCTAATGGTCCTCTTTCGAAGTCTCCGAATGTCTGCCTCAACATCGTTTCTGATAGCCTCGACACGGGTTGAGACGAATCTATTGACTGATACCTTGACCAATAGATAACCCCCCTCCCCCTTTTTATCCACTGATTAATCAGCCTTTTGCCTCAATGTTCTCTAGTCGTGCTAGGTTGTTTTTCGCTGATTGTTGGTTGCGCAACCAGACTCCTTCACGCTTGGAAAAGCGAATTCAGGAACACGTATGCGCGCTCTCAACGTGTTATTCTGCCCATTTCATCTGTTTTGCGCCAACCGCGTCGCATTCCTGTTTTATGTCTGACGTTAGATCGTGAATGGCTTCTAGATGCTGCTGGTGATCATACGTCCAAGCTCCATTCTTGAAAAGCTCGAACGGGATAGTCTCTCTGGACCACTTCCCAGGGCGCAGGTCCTGAAGCACATACTCATAGTTCTCTAGGAGCTTCATTCTCGCAAGTTTCGACAAAGCATCAATGAAATTGCGGAATTCGTGTCTAGGCAGATAAATCTGGGAAACCAACGAGTTTTGGTTCAGTATCTTGCCTAGGATGAACACGAAAGGCTTGTCCAAGAGAGACCGGGCAAACTTTCCCATTTTTTCGCCGTCGCTGAATCTGAAGATGAAAAAGAGCATGTCGGACGTTGCTCTATCGAATGGTAATATGGCTGTCTGGAAAGTCTCGATTAATCCATGTTTGACGACGTGTCTTTCATAGTGATAACGAATGTTCTGTAGCGTCGTTCCGAATTTCTTGGCGATGCATGCCAAGGTCACAGTCGCGTTTTTCTCCAATTCTTTTATTATGAACAAGTCGGTTTTATCAGCTTTCAAGGGAAAACTCTCAGGGTCTCTCAGAGTATAAGGCAGTTCGCTCTCTGACGAAGAAACCTCATGTAGCCACTTTTCCCAAGGAAACATCCAAGCTTCTTTATCATCGTCAAACCAGTTTCTCGTGAGATTAACCGTGTGAAAGCAAGTCGACCAGAGCAACTCTATATCCCGTGTCAGCCCCAGTTTCTCCACTTCCGTCAGGAAATCTTCGAATTCGCCCGTGTGTTCCACAGGAATAACATAGATTCCTACGCATCCCTCAAACATGCCGAAGCATCGGCTCAAGTATATGTAAAACTTGTTGACTTTCAAACAGTTGAAAAGCGTATCCTCTTGCCCAGGAATCGCTTTTGCGAAGACTACCGCCTTTTTCATTCCTAGGTTCGTATGATAAACAGTCGTGAGTAGTCTCAGATAAAAAGAGGAGGACATGCGCTGGATCCTTGATATGATAGTTCCCCTTGGTACGTTGAGTTCTCTAGCGACCTTTGTGATGTTTCTCGGTCCGCACTCTGCAAGGCCTTCTAGAATTCTTATGTCAAGGCTGTCAAGCTGTGGGGGCATGCCTTTCCCTGCCTTTATTGTGTTCTTATTGTTGTTATATTGCTCTTGGTCCGACCGGCGAATCGATTGGTTCTGCATGTGCGTTCGCAGCAACAAGTGATAAGGCAAACAAGCCAATTGCAAGCGCAATCATGATTGTTTTCCAGTGTCGGGTGACAAACATTCTCAAGTTCAAGCATACCACCTCCTTTTAGATTTGTCGACAATAAAGCTTTCTGGTCGACAAAAATAAAGCTTATATGCGTTCCACTCTAGAACTAAGTTCTATGTCCCTTGACCCTGAGACCGAGCGCAGAGTGCTGCAGTGCGTCGACGAGGTACTAGAAGCACTCGGGAAAAGCGAAGCACGAATCTTTGTTTCCTATCTTGCAAGAGACCTCCGTTTAAGGAGAAAAGATATTCCTCGCAAGCCTGAACAGTTTTCCAAGGGACTAAAATTGGTCTTTGGGGAGAAGGCGGCCGGCGTGCTTGAAATGGCAATCGTGCAAAAACTGCTGGCAAGTCTGGGAATAGATCGAAAAACAAAACTTACACTCGCAAGGGTCATAGTCATCGTCAAAGCAGAACGAGAAAAATCCTCCCAGGCTTTCTGACATATTAATTCTCACCCCTAAACACAGGCACTTGCATCAACATTGAATATGCATATTCAACGAGGCCACAGACGAATTTCACGTCAAAGTGGCGCCAGCATTGGACAAGGCGTGCAAGGTGCTAGGGGTAGAATTTGAGTGAGCCGCGGCATGGAAGGCGAGAAACTGCTCAGGAAACGAAAATGAATGAAACGGGCACATAATTTTAGAAGCGAATCAGTAGTCTTAAATATTTGTCCGCCTTCGCTCATACAGAGTTTAAGTGATTCGAGCATGCCTAAACAAGAAAGCGGTAAGTCGCATCAGACAAGGCCAATAAGCAAACGTCCTCCAAGCTGGTGCAAATATCAGCCTGAAGAAGTTGAGGCACTAGTGATTAAACTGGCCAAGGAAGGCAACTCCACAAGCCGCATTGGCACAATTTTGCGAGATCAATATGCAATTCCATTGGTCAAACCCATGACGGGTAAAACCATCACCAAAATCCTTAAGGAAGCACAACTTGCACCAAAGATTCCAGAAGATCTGGCTAGCTTAATGAAGAAGGCCGAAAGCCTAAGCGCACACTACCAAAAAAACAGATCCGACTTGCACAACAAAAGGGCATTGCAGCTTATAGAAGCAAAAATCCACAAACTCTCAAGATACTACAAGCGTGAGGGTGTTTTGCCGAAGAACTGGAAGTACGAAGCAAAGATAGCTTCGTTGGCATAGCATTTCATGTTTTTTAGGAGTCTTTGGCTCTTCAGCATCTCGCTTAAATCTTAATTTGGTGATTTAGCCTAACAGGGATTATCATGGTGATAAACGAGAGTCAAGTCACGGCATTTTCAGACTCAGCAACCAAAGCAGCGAAGACAATACGTGAAACTGTGGAAGAAGATGGCTTGATTCACGTCTTTTCACACTTGGATGCTGACGGAGTGGCAGCCGCTGGCATTATAGGTAAGGCTCTTGCAAGACTGAACGCTAGGTTTCGGATCAGGATAACACAATGGATTGAGGAAAAGATCATCGAGGTTATCTCAGACAAGCCGCAGCTGATAGTTTTCAGCGATTTGGGAAGCGGATACGTTGATCTTTTGAAAGAGAAACTCGGCGGCTTCAAGATTGTTATTCTGGATCATCATCAGATTGTCGGTGAGGGCACGGATGATTTTGTGCATGTGAATCCCCATTTGCATGGAATCGATGGCGCACGAGACATAAGTGGAGCGGGCGTAGCATATTTCGTTGCAAAAGCCATTGACAAAGCAAACGTGGACTCAGCACCCGTTGCCATAGTCGGCGCATTGGGAGATATGCAAGATAAGTATGACCAAAGGATGTTGGGCGGTCTAAATGAGAAGATCGTGGAAGACGCTGTCCAATCAGGAAGCTTGACGGTTGAGAAAGACTTGATCTTTTTCGGCAGAGAGACGCGGCCGATCCACCGCACGCTAGCTTCAACAACCAGCCCATTTATCCCAGGCATAAGTGGTGAAGAAGACAAGAGTCTAGCTTTCTTGGCAAGCTTGGACATAAAACCTCGAACACACGATGACAAATGGAGGGCGCTACGGGATCTTTCAGATGAAGAGAAGAAGCGACTATGCTCGGCTTTGGCGGATCATCTGCTTTCAAAGGGTTTACGGTTGGAAGTGACCAACCTCATCGGCCACGTCTACATTTTAAACCGAGAAGAACCTTGGACGCCGCTTCGAGATGGACGGGAGTTTGCAACTCTATTAAATGCAACCGGCAGAATGGATAAGTCAGGCTTGGGCGTTGCAGTTTGCATGGGAGACAGAGCCGACGCGTTTGAGGCAGCAACCAAAGTACTGGATGATTATCGGAGAAGCATAAACAAGTATCTGGGCTGGGTGATGGAAAAACCGGAACGGATGCGAGAACTCGAAAACATTTACGTGGTTTATGGTGAGAGCTTTATCAATGACAAGATTGTCGGCGCGATCAGCAGTATCCTTGCGGGTGCTTTGCCAAATCCCGAAAAACCACTAATCGCTTTTGCCAATGTCGAAGAACAAGGACTGGCAAAGATCAGCGCTCGCACAATCGACATGATCGTGGCCAAAGGCGTCAATCTGGGGGACATAATGCAGGCGGCAGCTGAAAGATGCGATGGAAAAGGCGGAGGACATAACGTGGCAGCAGGCGCACAAGTCCCATTAGAAAAAATAGATGATTTCATAGGAATCGTCAACGAACTCATCGGGCAAAAGCTGAAAGGTGAAAATGTTGAAAGCCGAGATACTGCTCGACTACGATAACAGCATTGTCGCTCAAGCGATTGCAAAAGCAGTCTCACCTGATAATGCCAAGACACCGAAAGGTCTTTCTGTTAAGACCGTCTCCAACGGAGGGAAAGTAGCCACAACAATAGATGCTCAAAGAAAATTCGCGACATTCATTGCGACAATTGACGATTTGCTTTTCTGCGTCTCTATAGCTGAAAAAACGATTCAAGCAGCAAGAGAACTAGAATAGGTACTACTGAAGGCTTGATGGATGGTTAGGGATTATACTGGGAATTTGCCGTTCTTGTAGAAGAGTTCATTGTCTGCGTAGATTTCTGCATTTTTCTTCATGTCTTTCAAAATGTCCCAGTGTATAGCTGACTTGTTTAAGGCTCCTGTCTCTGGGTAAGCGTTTCCAAGCGCCATGTGGATCGTTCCGCCCATTTTCTCGTCGAAAAGCATGTTTTTAGTGAATCTTGTAATCCCATAGTTTGTACCGATTGCAGCTTCTCCGAGGCGGTTTGCGCCTTTGATCTTGATCAGTTCTTTAAGGAGGTTTTCGCCTTTTGCAGCTGAAGCTCTGGTGACTTTTCCTTTCTTGAATACGAGCGATATGTCTTCCACTTCTCTTCCCATGTAAATCCCCGGATAGGTGAACCTTATCCGGCCGTTCACGGAGTTTTCAACAGGTCCTGTGAAGACTTCGCCGTCGGGCATGTTTTTGTCTCCGCTGCAGTTCATCCATTTTCGCCCTTTTGCATTGAAGGTTAGGTCAGTGTCCTCTCCTACTATTCGGATCTTGCTTGCCTTGTTTAAGAAGTTGCAGATTCTCTCCTGTTCTTTATGGATTTTCTTCCATTCTGCAATGGGGTCTTTCTTGTTGATGAGGCAACTCGCATACACGAAGTCTTCGTATTCTGTAAGTGACATGGCTGCTTCTTGTGCCTGATCCGTGATTGGGAATGGTAGAAGGGTCCATCTGAGTTTTCCTTCAGCAACGCGCCTGTGGAAGATCTCTGTCAGTCCACTTCTGGAAGCTTGAAATGTCCTTATGCATTCTGGTTCTACGTTGGATAGTCTTCTTGGATTTGGTTCGCTCAGCACACTTATGCTTACATCCATGTTCTCACAGATGAAAACGTCGAAGGGAGACACGAATTTCAGTTGATGTTCTTTTGCATGTTTAAAGAATACGTAGTCGGAATACAGGCTTGGTATCACCCATGGGTATGCGCCGCTAAGTAAGCATTGTTTGTATATCTCGGTCAGCAGGAGCGCCGCTTGTGCACTTCCTCTGATTATGACCTTATCTTTTGGATTTACATGAACACTGTAATGGACGCTGAGTTTGGCAAGTTTCTCTATTCTTTCGTCAACCATCCATGTTCAACTCGTTGATCTAGCAATCAATTCATCATTTCTGTTCCTTTTGTTTTTATGGATTATGGAAAATCCTTAATTGAACCTCTTGAGACATAATATGCGACCTCATGGCGGCAAGACAAGCAAAGAAGCTACTACTGTCAACTCAGACATGGTATATTGTGATTCTGTCGCCTTCCTTAATTTTGAAGAGCTCCGCCGCATTGCCTTGATTCATGGATATTTCTAGAAAACCATGACTGCCAATAATGGCGAGTGGCCTTGTCTTTCTTTCCTCTGCATAGGCTCTGCATAGCTTCAGTTTTAGCTTGTTTCTCTTGATCTTCGCTTTGATCTCTGCCCCTATGACCAATGGCCCAAGTTTTTCTAGTGCGAAATTTGTGATTATGTTCCCAAAACTGTCTATGTAAAGGGCTTCGCCAATGAGCACATTATCTCTCTTGATAATTCCAACAAATCGCGGCTTTTCGATTTTGTGAATCTCCAGCCCGAACTCCTCTGCTTTGACTCCGTTTGTCAAGTGAGCGGCGGCTGGGGCGAAAATGTCCCTGCCGTGAAACGTGTTTGATGGTTTGGAGAGCATGAGCTTCTGGTTTGTTATTCGAAAAACATGCTCTACTCCTTGATTCGTTGCAGCTAATGCTAGAACGCCATTGTCTGGTCCAATTAGAAAACCGCCTTTTGTCTGTATGAGCAAAGGATGCCTTTCCGAACCTACGCTTGGATCTACAACTGCAACATGGATCGTACCCCTTGGAAAATATGGTACAATCGAAGCAAGCACAAACGTCCCCATCCTTATGTTGAACTTTTCAACATCATGCGTTATGTCAACAATCGTTGCTTTCGGACTGATGTTCAAAATAACCCCCTTCATTTCTGCTACGTAAGGATCTTTCAAACCGAAATCCGTGGTCAAAGTGATAACTGGGCGTGACATGTGCTTATTTTATAAGTCATTCAAAATAACTACTTTTTCACAAATGGCATGTAGAGCAACAGCTTATGATGTCTAGCAAGAGCAAATTTACAACAAAGAACATAGCTCTGACAGCTATTTTCACATCCCTCTATGTAATCTTCGGTTTTCTCAAAATCTCCCCCATAATAGGGTTGCCTGGCCAAGCCATAACAGCAGCGGCAATCGTTGCTCCACTTATCGGAATAATCCTAGGACCTTACCTAGGAATGTTATCTGCTTTTCTTGGAGGCGCGGTTGGTTTCTTCTTTGGCTCCTTCTCACCGCCAAGCCTAACTTCGGGCGTTGCTACAGCTGCATGCAGCGGCTTGATCCATAACGGAAAGCGGATACCTGCCCTCTTGGTTTACCTTGCTCTTTTCCTCCTTCTTGCACTATATCCAAGCATCGGACCTGTTTGGCTATTTCCCACATATATGTGGTTTCAGGCAATCGGGCTTCTGGTTCTACTCTCACCATTGTTGACTGTCGCAACCCAGAAATTTCATATCAGCAACGACTCAAGCGTTTTCTATGCATACTTCGTGACTGCACTGGTTTCAACATTGGCCGGCCAGATAGCTGGAACTCTGACTCTTGAACTCATTCAGGTTCCTGATGTGAACTACTTTCTGGGAACGTGGGTGACTACCGCATTCGTTTATCCGATTGAAAGAACAATCATTGCGTTGGGGGCAACCTTGGCCGGAGTAGCTTTACATAAAGCTCTAAGATCCTCGAACCTCAAGTATCATCTGAATCATGAGAGCCACAAGCAAAAGTCCCCATGAAAAGGCATTCACGAAAAGGCATCATCATACTTGAACCACCGTAAACTCCATTGTCAAAATCCAAAGGGGCTTCTCTGATCAATACGACAGGAGTTTTCTCATCGGCTTCGCCCATCAACAGATGTGCTGCAGAAGCCAAGTCATCCGCAACCGCGTGCCGCGTTATCGTGATCGTCTTCCCGTAAAGGTCTTTGTTTCCCCTGTAGTCTCTGATGGGTTTGAACCCGGCGACTGCCAAAGCGAGGCCAGACGTGCCGATCCTCAGTGGGACTAGGCCACTGTCAACAATCAGCACTGCAACTCTCTTGCCTGTCTTGCGTTCTATTTCAGTTTTGATCTTCTCAGCCCATTTCTTAGGATCACTCGGCCACAAGACAACAAAGCCTCGGGGAGCATTCTTGTTATCTATCCCTGCGTTGGGTGCCAGAATGCTGTCTTTAAGCGTTAGTATTGTTTTCTCGACGCCGCCATAGATCCTGTCAGCTTCACGCATGACAAGTTCAGCAAATTCAGGCTGCAAACAAAACTCCCTCGCCAGTTCTTCTGCTTTCTCAGAAGGCTCCACATCGCTCAGTCTCGCTACTCGTCCTTCTGCGTAAGCCACGATTTTTGAGGCAAATGCCAGGACATCATTGTCTTCTAAATGCAAATTCTGCTTCTTTAATACTACAATGACTGTCTCCACCAAATCCTCACAAATACCCACCTTTTTTGTCTTGACCGCATACAGTTTCATGTCTTCTCATCCACCATGAACAACGGGAACGATTACCAGTTCGTCTCCATCTTGAAGTACAGTTTCCAAACCATCTAGGATGCTGGTGTCTTTTCCATTCACAAGCATGAGAACATTCGTTCTTGGATCATCGTTTTCTGGGCCAATCAATGCTCTTGAAAGCGTGGGTCGATGCTTAACAATGGTATTTATTACCTCTCTCAATGATATAGTCCTTTCAAAGTTTAGCGTGATTATGTTTTTCTTTGATGCGGCACGCAGAGACCCCAAAAACCTAACGGTGATGAACACTGCAAAAGTCACCTCACACGTGCTATACGGCTATTATCACAGATACGTCGTTGACGTTGGTGCCTGTTGGTCCAGTAAATATCAGGTCGTTAAGTCTTGAAAAGAAATGGTATGAATCATTGTTTTCCAAGTATTTCTCTGGGGACAGTTCGATTTTTTGAGCTTTGACTAAAGTTTTTCCATCAACTATTGCGCCTGCAGCATCCGTGGGGCCGTCCACGCCGTCAGTGCTCAGAGAAGCCACGACTATTCCGTCAATGTGCCGTAGTCTCAAAGCAGCTCCCAAAGGAATCTCTTGATTCCTTCCACCTAAACCTGTTCCAGTTACGACCACCGTTGTTTCTCCACCGATAACTACTCCGGCAGGTTTTGGAACAGGATTGCAGAAAACAGCGATCTCGTTAGCTATCGATGCGAGCACGGTTCCCACGGTTCTAGCTTCTCCTTCCAATGACGTAGTCAATAGGAGCGCATTTACGCCCGCTGACTTGAGGTACTCACATGCTGCTGTGCTTGCAGACCTGTTATTTCCGACTACTACGTTGTAGACGTTCTTGAATGCTTTGTCATTGGCTTTCGGTGTCTCTGGGATCTTGCCTTTTCCACCATCCGTTAAAACTTGCCTGATGGAAACTGGGGTTTCATTCCACAAACCGTACTTGTTCAGGACCTTGACAGCGTCAGAGAAAGTCGTTGAATCCGGGACTGTCGGTCCTGAGGCGATAAAATCCAATGGATCGCCCACAACGTCTGAAAGGATTAAATTCAAGATTGTGGCTGGATAGGCCTTTTTCGCCAGCCAACCACCCTTAAAATCTGAAATGTGCTTTCTAACAGTGTTGATCTCATTTATGTTGGCGCCGCTTTTGAGCAAGGCATCGGTCAGTGATCTCTTATCGCTCATTGACACATGGTTCCGTGGTGAGGGCATGAGACTTGAGCCACCACCTGAAATCAAACATATGACTAGATCATCTTTACCAGCTTGTTCAGCTATGTCTAGCATGGCGCGTACTCCTTCAACGCCTTTTTCGTCTGGGATCGGATGGCTCGCTGGATGCAATTTTATGATTTTAGTTTTGTTCTTGCTTCCTCGTGGAACGTTGACAAGTCCGCATGATATTTGCTGGCCCAATATTGCCTCCAAGCCTTCAGCCATAGAGCCGCTTGCCTTGCCTCCTCCGACAACGTAAACGTGCTTAATCTTTTTCAAGTCAAAGCTGTGCTCATCCACTTCTAGAATTGAGTTCTTGAGCGAAAGCTTGGAACATATTATTCGTTTAGGATCTACAGATTGGACTGCTGTTTCAAGGCTCGCCAATGCTAACCGTCGGGCTTTTCTGTCAAGATTCGTCTCTCCGTTTTCGACTAGTTGCTCTTTATTCTTTATTGTGACCATCCTGACAGGCCTTTGTGCAATTTTGCTCTGAGAATGCGTAAGTGTAATAAGTATATGTTAATAAAGAATTTCGCGAATTAGTGTTTGGTGAAAAATATGCAAAAGCCCAAAGTCTACATTACTCGTGAGCTTCCTGAAAGAGGCATTAAGAAGATAAAGGAACATTTTGATGCAGAAGTTTGGCCTGAATACGCTCCCCCTCCAAAGAAAGTGATCGTCGACAAAGTGGCGGCCGCTGACGCTCTTGTTTCACTCTTATCAGACAAGATAGACCCCGAAGTTTTCAACGCGGCTCCAAAGTTGAAAATCGTTTCACAGTTGGCAGTTGGGTTCGACAACATCGATATTGCAGAAGCGACAAAACGAGGCATTTATGTGACTAACACGCCAGAAGTGCTGACTGACACGACTGCTGATTTTGCCTGGGCCTTGCTCATGGCCATCGCGAGGAGGGTTGTTGAAGCAGATAAGTATGTTCGCACTGGACAATGGAAGGTCAGTTGGCACCCGGCGATGCTGTCGGGCAGAGACATTTACGGAGCTACGATTGGCGTCATTGGTGCTGGAAGAATTGGTTATGCGGTTGCGAAGAGAGCCAAAGGCTTTGGCATGAAGGTTCTGTTTTATGACGTCATTCCACGGCCTGAGATAGAGAAGGATTTCGGAGCAAAGAAAGTTGATTTGGATACTCTGCTGAGAGAATCTGACTTCGTGAGCGTTCACGTTCCTCTGATGAAAGAGACTCATCATCTGATAAATGCTCAGCGACTAGGCTTGATGAAGAAGACAGCTTACTTGATAAATAACTCACGCGGGCCTGTAGTTGACGAAAAAGCCTTGTATGGAGCTTTAAAGAAGGGGCAGATCGCAGGGGCTGGACTTGACGTTTTTGAGCAGGAACCTACACCTGTGGACAATCCTTTGCTGAAACTGGACAACGTCGTTGTCGCACCACATATTTCAAGCGCAAGTCTAGAAACTAGAGCAAAAATGTCTGAGATGGTAGCTGAGAATCTCGTTGCATTCTTTGAAGGCAAGAAACCGCCAAACCTCGTAAACTTTGACGTAATCAAAACCAAGCCTCTCTCAAGGTTATTCTGACCGTAGATTTACGTGTGACAGACCTGCAATAGTTAAATACCCATTCCATTCTACTTTCATTTCCGTTTCAAATCAAGGTGATGTGAGTGAACTCTATGTTTGCGAAAAGAATGCAAGCGCTAGGGACCGAAACCGCCTTCGAAGTATTGGCAAAAGCGAAGGCTCTTGAGAAGCAAGGAAAAGACATCGTCCACTTAGAAATCGGCGAACCCGACTTTGACACTCCAAAGAACATCAAAGAAGCTGCTACGAAAGCCATTAACGCTGGCTACACGCATTACGGTCCTTCGGCTGGGCTCCCTGAATTCAGAGAGGTCATTGCGCAATACATTTCGAAAACTAGAGGAATAGATGTCAAGCCAAACGAAGTCGTCGTGACGCCAGGGGCCAAACCAATAATGTTCTACAGCATATTTGCCCTGGTAAATGCAGGCGATGAAGTTCTATACCCTAACCCAGGCTTTCCGATCTACGAGTCATTGATAAACTTCGTTGAAGCCAAACCCGTGCCCATACCATTGCTGGAAGAAAACGACTTCAGACTTGACCCAGAATACGTTAAGTCGAAGATAACAAAGAAGACTAAGCTGATCATACTGAACTATCCAGAGAATCCGACAGGGGGAATCTTGACCCAAGAGGATCTGAAGATCATAGCTGATTGTATAGCAAACAGAGATGACGTGTTTGTGCTTGCAGATGAAATCTACAGCAGGATACTCTATGAAGGCAAGCATGAAAGCATTGCCTCGTTGCCCGAAATGAAAGAGAAAACAATCCTGTTGGATGGCTTCTCAAAGACATACGCTATGACTGGCTGGAGACTTGGCTTTGGCGTGATGCGGGAAGACATAGCTCAAAAGATGGCTCAATTGATGACAAACTCAAACTCTTGCACTTGCACTTTCACCCAAATAGCCGGTATTGAAGCCTTGAAGGGATCGCAAGTCGAACCTGAACGAATGGTTTCCGAGTTCAAGAAACGCAGAGAAGTTATCGTTACTGGATTAAATGACATCAAAGGAATAACATGCAAGAAACCACGCGGGGCTTTCTACGTGTTTCCAAACACAAAAGGTACAGGGATGGACTGCCGAAAACTTGGGGACCATCTGCTCTACAATGCAGGTGTGGCTGTTTTGCCAGGAACATCCTTTGGAAAATACGGTGAAGACCATCTACGATTATCATTTGCTAACTCTGTCGAGAACATCAAAAAAGCGTTAGATCGCATTGCTAAGGCTGTCGAGAAACGCTAAAACCTATTCTTCTATTTTTTCTTGGGTCAAGGTTTCAATTATATCTGTGGCCAGTTGTATCAGGCTGTCAGCTTGTTCCATAGCTTTTTCCCCGTCTATCTCCTCTGACTGGGCGAGCTGCTGTACAATCTCCTCGATTTCCACCAAGATCTTCAGAACTGGGTCGGTTATCGGTTGTGCTTGGGTTTTTTCAGCAGCTTCTCTTATGACTGTTTCTACGAATACGGGTTCTCCCAGACTATAGTAGATGGCGTTTCGAGCCTTCCTGATGGATTCCAGAACTAGACTTGGAGCCATGTAAGGCATCTTTCTTGCAGCTTCTAGCTCAGCCTTGGCTTCGCGCAAATACCTAAGCGCCCAGCCTTTTCTGTATCCATCCATCAACTACTTTGGCCTTCTTCCTGTGCTTCTTCTATCTCTTCTGATTCGTCTTCTATTTCTTCACTTGCGAGATAGCGGGTGATATAGCCTGCGATCTGATTTCTGATTTTTGTAGTGGCTCCTTCTAAAAGCAGGCTGACCAAGCGCTTGTTCTCATCGAAGTTGGCAGTAAACTTGTCAGGAAAACGTCTGACGAGTTCTCTGGTCGTTCGCTTGATTTGGTCAGTTCGCACATTTCCCAAACTCTAAACTCCTTTGAACTCCGTATTTGTTCTGTTTTCATCTTCTAGCGCCTTATTATGCGCTGTAGTTACTCATAGAAACAACAAGGCTAATTTAACTTTTCTCAGTAGAAGCAGTTTCTGGGTCTTCAAATGAACGCTGCACTGTGGTACGCGCAAGTTTCTTAAATGGAGGTTTCCACCCATTAAGATCAGGGGAGACTATGAGTTTGATCCAGTCAAATCTTGCTTCGGCTCCTTTTCCGGAATTGCTTACGATTATTCTTATTCTGTTCTGGCTAGGCCCAGTGATTTGGGGTTTCCTCTGCAGTTTGCCACGCAAACGCTTTCTTGGATTATTTCTGCTCTTCTTACCTTATATCATATCTTTGATTCTTTGGCCAAACCTGTTGAGTCTCAACGTCATTTTCGATTACCCACTCGCCACTTACGTAATCCCATCACTCGTAGGTTACGCACTCGGTTTTGTCTTAGTCAAGCGAGCGAAACCTGCACCCTCAAGAGCAGAAGTGACGATAAGTCTCGGTCTAATCGTGTTCTTTCTAGGGTACTCGTTGATGCTTGTCGACCACCTTGGGCACGGAGTCTTTGGCTTGTTCTATTGGGCTGTATTAGTGTCAATCATGGGTGCGGTCGTCGGAGCACTTGGAGTAGCGGCAAAATACACTCGTTCTTAAATCAGCCGTTCTATAAGATGATCTGATTCGTCTATCTCATTTCACTCAGTTTTGTGCTGAAAAAGGTTTCAAAATTCGTTATTATCTGGTCTGCTACTTCCGCCACATCTAATTTCTTGATCTCCGCTATGGCTTTTGTCACCATTGGAATATATCTGGGTGAAGTCTTTTTTCCATTGAAAGGAGACTTGAAAAACCTTACAGGTCCATCCGTTTCTGTCAAAAGATTCGCTAGCGGTACTCTATTGACGACTTCACGAATACTATTTGAATAGACCGCTGGGGGGCCTTCTGTGATATAATACCCATTTTCGACTGCTTTCGCTAGTGCACTTATTGGATTGCTGAACCAATGTAACAGAACTTTCTTAACTCTATAAGATGGGAGCATGTCAACAATCTGTGCAGTTGCGCCCCGTGAATGAATGATGGCTGGCAAATCAAGTTCTTCAGCCAAATGCAGCATTTGATCGAAAACCTTCAACTGATTATCCCAGATGGGCATGTACTTGGAATCAAGCCCTATCTCGCCGACTGCAACCAGTGCCTTATTGTGTGCTTGTTCTTTGATGAGCTCCGATGTCCGCTGAAGCTCTTCTTCAGTTAAGACTTGTACGTTCCAAGGATGAATCCCTAATGCAGCATAAACGAGGTTTGGATATCGTGACGCAATGTTAAGATTTTCTTGACTAGTTTTCAAGTCCATAGAATTTGAAACCAAAGCAATAACATTAGCGTTCTTGGCATCAGTTATGATTTCATCAATGCATTTGCCATATTCTTCGTCAGAAAGATGGATGTGAGCGTCAACGAATCTCATAAATGCTTACCCAACTTTACTAGACTTGGCTAGTCTGTTTTTATAGTTTCTCCATCCATCTGAATGGCTTGGGTCGTTAGCGGTAGTTTTTGCCAAACATCGAACAAAAAACGTTAAATAGGGCTTTAAATAGAAAAAGACGCTGTGAGGAGTCCTTATGGTCAATTTGGATTTAGCTGTAGCTCCTATGCACAGACTCTGCAAAAAAGCCGGTGCAGATAGAGTGAGCGAAGCAGCAGCAAAAGAATTGGCTAAAGCACTAGAAGAAATCGGTGTGAAAATAGCCAAGGAAGCCCTAGATTTTGCGATGCATGCAGGAAGGAAAACCATAAAATCCGAAGACATTGAAATTGCAGCCAAGAAGATCATGGGCAGATAACTCTTCTCTTTCTTTTTTTTTATTAAAGCTGAAATAGTCTATTCAAGTTCAGAAAGCCTAAAAAACCACGAGACAGCTTTCACTTACTAGAAGCTGATAATCATGGGTGGGAAAAAGAAGCTTAACCTGAAGCAAATGGAGCGAATGCAAGACAAGAAGGACGAGGAAGACAAAGAGAAGAAGAAAAAGGAAAAGGCGGGACCGTCAAAAGAAAAAAGACCTCTTGGAATATTGCCTCCAGACATCAAAAACGAAAAGATAATGTCAGAATTGAAGAAAATGAGCGTTCTAACCCCGTACGCTGTGGCCATGCGCTTCAATGTGCGGATAAGCGCTGCAAAGGTTTTCTTGAAGCAGCTTGAAGAAGACGGAAAAATCCATCTTGTTTCAGGAAATCACAGCATAAAAATATTCAAGCCAGACTGATATAGCAAGCAGAATCATTCTAGCGTACATCCACGTTTTCGAATGTGGGAGTGGATGCCACAATTGGAGTTTCCTGAAAGAGTTTATACTTCTGATGAAGTCAGAAAGGCGAAGGAGCTGATTGATAAAGGTCACAAACACGACTTGACAGTGGAAGGCAGCCAGAGTTTCAAGCAAAAAGTGGAAGATGCCCTTCAACTCGTGAAAACAGCGGGTTACTACGATTTCCTGAGAACATATATTCGCCAAATAGTGGAAATCGACGGGCTGACCCAGCTACGCAATGCTGACGCGATGATATGGGCAAACAAATACACTGTTGATAATCCTGTTGATGCTGCCAGTATCTTCATACAAAAAGCCAACATTATGAAAGAATACCTTGAGCTCAAACATTATTACAGTGGTGAAGCTGAGAAACGTGCAGTTGAGAAGCGAATAGAGTTCCTTGAAATGCTAAGACAAAAAAGTACCGATAAGGAAATTATAGTGGAATGCGAGAGACTTCTGAGACTTTGGCGCGAGGGTTCACTGGTTTACTAAAAGCTCAACCCGTATTTTTGTACCGCTCTTCACTTGCTTGAACAGTTCAAGGTTCCTTGTGACCTTGCCCAAGATGTTTACAGGGCTGTAAGGCTGCGTTTCTCCATGAAAGACGCATAAGGCACTTCCCATAGGCCAGAACGCAATGGTGCCATTTTCCACGATGGCTTTTGCCTTCTCCTCACCCATTTTAATTGGCGTCTCGAAGTAGATCTCTTCCTTCCATACAGCCGCTCTCCCTTCAATCGGGAGCTTTCTAACTATCATGTCAATCGTTCTTGGCGCTAAGAAGCGCACAAGTTCGCCTTCAGCCTCACCCAAGCCTTCAATAGCGAATTTTACCCTCACTCTTGAGATGTCGACTTTCTCTTCGTTAGCCATTACTTCACGCGTCTTCTTACAAAATCATCCAAGATATGTTCAAGCGAAACTGCGCCTAGCACTTTGAGTTCATACAGCACTCTGACAGAGGGCTTATTGATGGCAAGTACCCTTCTCAAATCTATGGGTGTTCCCATTACCACGACATCGCAGGGTACACGATCGATTGTTTCCTTCAGCTCAGCTACCTGCTTGCCACTGTAACCTAAGGCTGGAAGAAGTGGACCCAAGTGAGGGTATTTCCTGTAAGTTTCTTTTATCGATCCAACAGCATAGGGTCTGGGATCAACGATCTCGCTTGCACCACAATTCTTTGCAAGGATCATGCCAGCTCCAAAGGACATGCCCCCATGTGTGAGTGTCGGGCCATCTTCAATTACCAATACCTTCTTCCCTTTGATCAAATCAGGCTTATCTGCAGTAACGGGTGATGATGCCTCCAAAATGATCGCACTCGGATTGGCCATCTTAGCGTTTTCCTTGACTAACTTCACTTTCTGAGGATCCGCGGTGTCGACCTTGTTAATTATGATGATGTTCGCCATCCTCAGGTTTGCTTCACCAGGATAATAAGTCAACTCGTGCCCTGCTCTGTGCGGATCGGCTACAACTATGCTCAAATCCGGTTTGTAGAATGGTAGATCATTGTTGCCTCCGTCCCAAACTACCACATCTGACTCCTTCTCTGCTTCCCTCAGTATCTTTTCGTAGTCAACTCCTGCGTAGACAATTATGCCGTTATCAATGTGCGGCTCATACTCCTCTCTTTCCTCAATCGTGCATTCATACTTGTCCAAGTCCTCATATGAAGCAAAGCGTTGCCAAATCTGTTTTCTCAAATCACCGTAGGGCATCGGGTGCCTGACAGCTGCAACTCTTAGGCCCCTGCTCTTCAGAATTCTTGCAACCTGTCGAGAGGTCTGACTTTTACCAGACCCTGTTCTGACGGCACACACTGAAACAACTGGAACCTTAGACTTCAACATCGTTGTTTTTGGTCCCATTAAACGGAAATCTGCGCCGTTTGCCAATACTGCCGAAGCCTTATGCATAACATATTCATGTGAGACATCACTATATGCAAAGACCACCTGGTCAACATCGTGTTCTTTTATGAGGTTGGACAATTCTTCCTCAGGAAAAATCGGTAAGCCTTTTGGATACATTGCGCCAGCAAGCTCAGCTGGGTAGTTTCGACCTTCGATTCCGGGGATTTGTGTAGCAGTGAAAGCCACAACCTCATAGGCGTCGTTGTTTCTGAAGTAAACGTTGAAATTATGGAAGTCTCTTCCTGCTGCACCCATTATAATAACCTTAATCTTTTGCATCACAGTCCTCCGCTAAAACCCCCTTCCTCGGGGTTTTCATTACTTGCCAAAGATTCTATTTAAACCTAGCGTGGAAAGGCTATTATAACGAACGTAGGAATGTTTCAGCTATAAACCCTATCTGTTCCCTGCTGACTCCAGGATGAACTGGCAGAGAAAGCACTTGTTCCGATGCTTTTTCCGTTACGGGAAGCTTGTATTTCCCAAATTTGCCGTAGAAAGGCATAAGATGAATTGGGTTCACATAGTAAACCAACGCGCCTATTCCATTTTGTCTCAGTGCCTCAACAACTCTGTCTCTGCGTTCTCTGTTTGCGTTTTTCATTCTCACTGTGTAAAGATACCAACTGTGCTTGTATCCTTCGGGTTCTTCTGGTAACTGTAAATCCTTTGCCTTTCTCAGTTTCTCAGAGAGGTTACCTGCATTTCGTGTTCTTTTGGCCACAAATTCCGACAGTTTTCCTAGTTGTACGCACCCTATAGCCGCTTCCATCTCAGGCATATGATAATTATGCCCAACCATCACCGACTTGTACTTCTCTTCTTCACCATGGCTTCTCATCAGCCGCAATTTCTCAGTGATCTTGCCGTCATTTGTAGTTATCATCCCACCTTCACCAGTAGTCATGTTCTTGCTTGCATAGAAGCTCCAACATGCTGCATCGGCAAATGTCCCTGGTGGTTTTCCCTTGTAAGTTGCGCCGTGAGCTTGAGCCGCGTCTTCGATGACCTTCAATCCGTGTTCGTCAGCGATCTTCCTTAGAGGTTGCATGTCAGCTGACAAGCCGTAAAGATCCACTGGCATTAGTGCCTTCGTTTTTTCAGTCACGGCTTTTTCAACCTTTTCTGGACATATGTTGTATGTGTCTGGGTCGATGTCAACGAATACGGGTTTTGCCCCGGCCATCATTACGACTTCAGCAGTGGCCACAAAGGTGAAACTTGGCAGAATTACCTCGTCACCTTGTCCGATTCCTGCTGCAACAAGGGTTGAATGTAGAGCTGCTGTGCCGGAATTCATGGCTACACCATGCTTTGCTTTCACAAATCTGGAGAAGGAGCTTTCAAACTCCGTAACCTTGGGTCCTGAACCGAGTCCATGAGTAAGTCCACCACTTTTCATAACTCTGACGACGGCTTCAATTTCTTCCTTCCCGATTTGTGGCGCGTTAATTGGAATCATTTTGCTCATGGATGGCTTCTACGTTTGACATCATAATTAGTTTTGTGGTCAATATGCCAACTGTTTGAGACAAACGTCTGCCATGTTTCTTATCGAGTTCTCGCCACAGTTCGACGTGCAAAACGCAGCTCTTTTGACATAAAGAATAATAGATGGGTTCAGCCCCAAACCTATTTAAAATGACCCACAGCTGGATACGTGCATGACCAGGATAGGTGTCTATGTCTGCCATTGCGGTTTGAACATTGCTGGCACCGTCGATGTGGAGAAGGTCGCAGAATACGCGAAAAGTTTGCCAAACGTTGTAGTAGCCAAACATTACACTTACATGTGTTCGGATCCCGGTCAACGGATGATCCAAGATGACATAAAAACCCGCAAACTCGACAGAGTGGTAATCGCCACATGCTCACCAAGAATGCACGAAGAGACCTTTCGAAAAGCAGTTGGTGAAGCCGGATTAAACCCCTATCTGAGTGAAATCGTTAATCTGCGAGAACATGTGTCCTGGCCTCACACGCATGAACCAGAGAAAGCTACAGAGAAGGCGAAAGCGCTCGTTAGAATGGGTGTAGCCCGCGTACGCCTGTCAGAACCATTGAAAAAACGTAAGGTGAGTGTTGAGAAAAACGTTTTGGTTGTGGGTGGCGGAATTGCAGGCATACAAGCTTCCTTGGATTTGGCTAATGCAGGCTTCAAGGTTTGGTTGGTTGAAAAGGCGCCCAGCATCGGTGGGCGTATGGCCCAGTTGGATAAAACTTTCCCAACACTTGATTGCAGCGCATGCATATTGACTCCTAAAATGGTTGACGTCGCGAAGCACCCAAACGTTACGCTATTGACTAACTCTGAAGTTGTGGGTGTGAAAGGCTTTGTCGGCAATTTTGAAGCGTCAATCTTGAAGAAACCACGATACGTTGACGAAAGCAGATGTGTTGGATGTGAGCTTTGCACAGAGGTCTGTCCTGTCAAAGTCCCTAATAGGTTCAACGAAAAACTGGATCAGACACGGGCAATATCGATTTATTCACCACATGCCGTGCCGAAAATTGCAGCCGTAAACTCAGGTTACTGTCTTAGGTTGAAGACGAGAAAAGATGTGTGTGGCAAATGCCTAGAAGCATGCGAAGCTAAAGCCATAGATTTCAGCCAGAAACCCGAAACCATTCAGATTAGGGTTGGCGGAATAATTCTTGCAGTGGGCTCAGAGGTTTTCGATGCTTCAAAAATGTATGAAGCTGGCTACGGGCGCTTTCCTAATGTGATATTAAACATGGAATTTGAAAGGATATCCGATGCGTCAGGGCCAACTCAGGGAAAGATCCTTTCTCCAAAAACTGGTCAACCACCAAAAAACATGGTGTTTATCCAATGCATCGGTTCACGCGACAAACGCTTCCACGAATACTGTTGCCGCGTAGGTTGTATGGTAAGTTTGAAACAGGCAATTCTAGCCCGTGAAAAGCTTGGCGAAGATGTGAATATCTATGTGTGTTTCAATGATCTCCGGTCTTTTGGCAAAGGTTACGAGGAGTTCTATCGACGAGCTAGAGACATGGGCATCAACTTTGTGGCTGGTATTCCGTCCGACATTCGCATGGCAGCTGATGGTTCTCTCTATTTTGACGTTTTTGAGAGAGGAACGAACAAGCTTCTGGAAATGCATGCTGACTTGGTTGTGCTCGCCAATGGGCTTGTTCCCAGCGAAGACATCAAGAAGATCAATGAACTCTTTCATGCTTCACGAAGTGCCGACGGCTTCTTGCTTGAAGCACATCCAAAACTGCGGCCGCTGGAATGCTCCACAGCAGGGATCTTCCTCGCTGGCACATGCCAAGGCCCAAAAGATGTTCCAGACACTGTTGCACAGGCAAGCGGCGCAGCAGCAAAAGCTATGGACTTGCTGTCGAGTGGAGAGATCGAGCTTGAACCTTTAAAAGCAATTGTTGAAAAGGATCTCTGCAGCGGTTGTCGTGTCTGCGAGTCGCTTTGTCCTTTTCTGGCAATTGAGATGAAGAATGAAAAGGAAGACGACGCAGAAAAGATTAGAGCTGAAGTCATTGAGGCTATGTGCCAAGGCTGTGGCCTATGCAGTGCTGCCTGTCCAACCGGAGCTATCAAGATTCAGCAATATGGCAACAAGCAAGTATTGGCTCAAGTCGATGCAGCACTAACTGAAACTGATGCGAAAGGAGGAAACTGAACGTGAGTTTGGTTGACTCTATGTCGATGGCTAAGCCCAACTTTCAGGCCAGAGAAAGGATTTTGGCCAAGCTTCATGGAAGAGAGTTGCTCAACTGCTTCCAATGCATGAAATGCACTAGCGGATGCACGGCGCTGAAGCTTTTAGAGTTAAAACCTCATGAAATCGAGAAACTGGTGAACTTGAGTCTTATTGATGAACTGGTTTCTTCTGACATTATCTGGACATGCGTGACGTGTCTAAAGTGCGTGCAAAGGTGTCCCCAGATGGCATCGCCATATCACGTAATAATGGTTTTGAGAAATCTGGCTGTGGAAAGGGAAGCGAAGGTGCCAGAGGCCTTTATGAAAGCCGTCTCGTTGGTCTTGGAAAGCGGACTGGCAGAGACTGCCCAAAAGATCACAACTAGAACCATGAAAGTTTGTGAACGTGAAAGTCTGAAACTACCGAAAATCGGTTCCCCAAGGGAGAGTTTTCAGGCCGTTTTCCTCAAAGCTTTGGAGGAAAAATAGAGAATGAAATTAGCCATTTTTTGGGGTTGCCGGATCTTAACCAGCCAGTACGCGTACGAAATGTCTATTCGCGAAGTCTTGCCGAAACTTGGTGTTGAGCTTATCGATCTGCGCGAAGCACTGTGCTGCGGTGATCCTGTGAAGAGCGTTAACGAATTTGCGGCAAACTATTTGGGTGCAAGGGTTTTAGCATTGGTTAACCTGACAGGTTTGTGTGATGTGCTTGTTCCATGTAATCGTTGTCATTTCGTGATTTCTGAGGCCAAGCATCTTCTGGGAACAGATGAGAAAACACGTGCGAAGGTTGAAGATCTGCTAAAAGAAGAGAATTTGAAGTACAATCCGAACGTTAGAATCTGGCATACAATTGATCTTCTACACGACCGCGTTGGTTTGGATTGTATCAAAAAGTCAGTTTCTAAACCCCTTAAGGGTTTGAGGCTGGCGGTACACTACGGTTGCCAGATTCTTCGTTATAGCAGTCTCGGACGCGTTGATGACGCAGAGAATCCACGGAAGCTTGACGAATTGATAAAAACCATTGGCGCAGAAACTCTGGACTATTCTGAGAGATTGGATTGTTGCGGTTCAGCGTTGATGTATGGCCATGTTGACTCTGCGCTTTCGCTTGCCAGCTCGAAACTCAAGGCTATCCAAGCTTTGAACGTTGATGGACTGATTATTTCCTGCCCAGATTGCGGTTACATGTTTGACGCCAAGCAGAAAGATGGCGCATCAGTTATTGGAGCGAAGCTAAGCCTTCCTGTATTGTACTACACACAGTTACTGGGCTTAGCGGTAGGCATTGCGCAGGACAAACTGGGTCTCCATCTTAACCAAAGTCCAATCGACCAGTTCTTAACAAAAGTTCCTGTTTGATACCTAAACAACTTTTATATGCCCATCCTTTGTAGTTACGGCTCAGGTGGAAACATGGTTGAATTCAGCTTCACAGAAGAACAGGGGCTGTTCCGCACCGCGCTGCGTGAATGGTGCCAAAAGAATCTGCCCATCGAGAAAATCAGAGAGATGGACAGCAAAGGCGAAATTCCGCGTGAAATACTGAAAAGCATGGGGGACATGGGACTACTTATAATGACTGCTCCACAATCGCATGGAGGCACCGGCGCTGACTGGGTAACTGCATGCATTGCGGCTGAAGAACTAGGCTATGCTGATGTGAGCATTGCTTTGCCTGTCCTTTGGCTCGTGGAGTCTTCTTGGGGTTTTGTCGTCGACAGGCACTGCAGCGAAGAAGTGCGTGAAGCTGTCATTCGAAAAGCCATCAAAGGTGAAGCGTTCATTGGAATAGCCTCTACGGAATCAGGAGGCGGCTCCGACGTCGCTGCTTTCAAATCCACTGCACACAGAGATGGCAGCAATTGGATTCTCAACGGCGAAAAAATGTACATCAGTGGAACTGAAGAAGCGAGGAGACTGGGTGGAGGCTACTTCGTCATCGCCCGAACTTCACCCGCACAACCAGATGCTTCACATCGCGGCATGACTGGCTTCTATCTACCTATGAATGCCAAAGGCGTAGAGATCAACAAACGGTTTGAAGACATGGGCAGAATGGCCATTTCAACAGGCGGCTTCATGATGAAAGACGTGCGAGTGCCTGACTCCAATCGTATCGGAGACGTGGACAAAGGCTTCTACTTGACGATGGAAGGATTCGACAGCGCAAGAATTCTGATCGCGGCCGTTTGCATAGGTGCAGCCCAACGCGCTTTGGACATTGGAATGGAGTACATCAAAGAACGAAAAGCCTTCGGAAGACCGATCGGCAAGTTTGAAGGCATACAATTCGAGCTAGCAGACGATTGGGCGCAACTTGAGGCGTTGCGGTCATTGACCTACCGTACAGCTTGGATGAACGACAAAAAATACAACGAAAACAAGTTCTCACAACTTGAAGTCGGCAAAATGATTGCTGCATGCAAGCTCATTGCACCACACCTAGCGTTTGACATCTACAAACATGTGATGATTTGGCTCGGAGCATTTGGCTATACCAAAGAATGTCCACTAGAGATGGGTCTGCGAGGAATAATGAGCTATTGCGTTGGAGCTGAAGGAGCAAGCAATATACAGAGAACGGTCATTGCAAGGGAGCTCCTGGGAAAGGAATACATACCATACAAGTAAGACTCTTTTCATGCCCTCTTTTCTTTCATGAAGTTTAAGCCTAACCTCAGGAAATCATCCAACCTGACTCCGAACTCTTCACATTGCCAAACGTTGTTCTTGAACCAAGTCTTCCTCAGCGAGACACTTTCCAGTTCAACGCGAAGAGTCGTAACACTCAGCTCATTAGCGGTTTTATCCATTTTTTCAATCAAGTTCGCCAACGAGTCTGACGCTACCAAAGCCTTATCCAGTTTGCTTTCAGCTTTCAACCCTGTTCTATTATCGTGTGCTCTTATCGCGTGAATGCAGTGTTCAGGAAGTCTTCCTTTTAGTTTCTCAGATGCAACAATTCCATGCTGGTGTGGAGCATCTCTAGTCTCATCATGGTCCAGATCATGTAGCAAACCTACAATTTTCCACTCCTCTGCATTCTCTCCCAGCGTGCGTGCAAGTTCTTCCATTATCTGGGAAACCATAATTGCATGATTGTATTTGCTACCGTTTTTGATGAGTTGAAGGGCTTCATTCTCTGAAATCATTCTTCATACTCCATTATTATCAAAAGATAAAGAAAACAAGAGTGCTATTGCAGTTGCTTCTTCAATGCCTCTTTAAGTGCTGGCAATACCTCGTACAAGTTGCCCACAATTCCGTAGTCTGCGATCTCGAAAATGGGCGCCTGCTCGTCTTTATTGACAGCTACTATCACTTTGGAGTCGCGAATCCCAGCGACGTGCTGAATTACGCCTGAAATCCCGCATGCAATGTACAACTTCGGTCTGACCTTGTGCCCGGATAGTCCAACCCACTCCGAAAACCATTTTCTGTCCTCTGCCAATGGTCTTGAACAGCCAACTTGACCGCAAAGAACTGTTGCCAGCTCATCCAGTAAGACTTTATCTTCTTTCTTCTCCAAGCCTCTTCCACAACTGATTATGACTTCGGCTTCTTCGATCCTTACGCTTGAAATTTCAAGCGGTCTAGTTTCAACAATTTCAGTCTTAGGCTCTTCAGCCTTCACATCGAGTCTTATTAGCTGTCCCTTATGATCTTTGGGTTCAGGTTTTTCAAAAGCTCTTGGTGGAACTGTTGCGATCTGTGGTTTCGTTCTGAAAGCAACTGTGGCTGTAGCATTCCCGCCATAGGTCATTCTTTCGCCGATCAACCTCTTCTTGTCATCGATATTTAACCTAGCACAGTCAGGTACACATCCAACATTTAGACGTGTTGCAAGTCTGGCTGCAAGAGGTTTTCCATTCTTTGTTGAGCCGATCAACATGATCTCAGGTCTATAATTCAATGCTAGATCGTGCAAAACACCCAGGTATGCTTCAGCCTGAAATCGCTCGAAAACCGGACTGTCTATCAAATAGACCTTGTCTGCTCCGTATCTTATCAATTCACTGGCTTTTTCTTGCATATTGCTTCCGATAAGCACGGCTGCAAGCTCTGTCTGTAGTCTATCCGCTAGCTCTCTGGCCTTGCCGAGTATCTCTAGGAACAAATCAAACTTTTCTGAGAAAACCCAAACACCATTATTCTCGCTCATCTGATTCTCACCGTCCGACAATACCTTCTTGAATTAGCGCTTTAGCCAGCTTCTCCGCGATTTCAGTTACATTTTCGCCTGTTATCTTGACCTTCTTTCGTCCCGTCTTTGGTGCCAAGACCTCGATCACATCGATTTTCGCGTTGATTTTCTCTTTTTGAATGCCGAGGTCTGCACCTGTCCAAGTTACTATTTCCTTCTTTGAAGCCTTCATGATCATCATTAGCGATGGGATTCTCGGTTGATTGATCTCACGCGTGACGGATACTAACGCTGGCATCTTTGCCTTCATGGTTTCAACTGCGTCTTCCAAAGTTCTTTCTGCGGTTACAGTATCACCTTCTACGGACACTTTGCCGACGGAAGTTATCTGGGGTATGTTCAAAGACTCTGCAAGCCTAGGGGCGACGAGCCCAGAGAAGCTATCTAGGGATGTTTCACCACAAAGAATCAGATCGTATCCTCCGATTCTCTTTATCGCTTCTGTCAAGACATACGCGGTTCCTGAAGTATCAATTTCCTTGAAGCCCGCATCGTTTATGAGGTAAGCTCTGTCTGCACCCATCGCAAGAGCTTCGCGCACAACGGTCTTAGCGTCTTCAGCGCTCACGGTTACTGTGCATATCTCGGTGCCGCCGAGTTTTTCCTTCATCCTTACAGCTTCTTCCAATGCATTCTTATCAAAATCACTGATTTTTTTGGGTGCAATGGCTGTCAAAAGCTGTCTGGTTGAAGGATCAACTTTCAACTGTGAAACATCCACAGCCTGCTTCAGGCAAACAATTATCCTTTTCAAGCTGTTCACTCCAAACCGTCTTTTCCATGACAGAGGGATAAACCGTTTGCCTTTGCATATTAAAAGTTTCGATTCAAGCAAAACTGTGTTAAACCTAAATACCGACGAATCTTACAAGAAGACGGAAGCAGGTGTACACCTTGAAATACCGAATCACTTGTTCAAAGTGTGGCAGACCGTCGCTGAGTCTTCTCAATTACAGATGCCAATCATGCAGTGCACCTTTGAACGTTGAACAACATGGGAAATTCGAAGAAGAGAAAATTCATGGCAAGAACCACAGCCTGTGGCGTTATTCACATGCGTTTCCGTACATAGATGAGGCGGACATAATTTCACTGGGGGAAGGCTGGACACCTTTGGTCAAGTTCTCAAACAACGTAAGCTTCAAACTCGAAAACCTCAACCCAACTGGCTCATTCAAGGACAGAGGATCAAGCATACTAGTGTCAGCGTTGCACAAACTGATAAGAGAAGCTGACGGCTACATGTCCGAAGATTCCTCAGGCAATGCGGGGGCTTCGATAGCTGCATACTCTGCCAGAGCGGGATTGAAAGCGAAGGTCTACGTTCCTGAAACCGTTTCTGGTCCAAAGCTCAACCAGATTCAATTCTATGGTGCAGAAGTTGTCAAGGTGGCAGGAGGTCGAAGCAAGGTTGCGAACGAAGCACAAAAAGTTGAGAAAGACAAATTCTATGTGGGACACATATTACACCCTTTGTTCAGGGACGGAATGAGAAGCCTTGCATACGAAATAGTTGAACAACATGATTGGCGTGCGCCAGAGAGCATCTATTTGCCGGTGTCAGCGGGTACTCTACTGCTGGGCTTGATAAGTGGGTTCAATCATTTGAGAGAGTCCAGCATACTCAGAACTATGCCAAGGATAGTTGCTTGTCAAACAAACCAGGTTTCGCCCCTTTACCATCATTTCAAGAACTTGGTTTATACGCCGCCCCGGCATCTAACATCGATTGCCGACGCCTTAGTAAGCGTTAATCCGCCCCTGTTGGAGGTCATGGTTGAACGATTGAAAGCGGTAAATGGTGATGCTGTCATTGTCGATGAAGACGAGATCCTCTTCGCTTTCAAAGAGCTTTCGAAACATGGCTTTTTTGTTGAACCAAGCTCTGCTGTCGCATATGCTGGATATAAGAAACAGATTGACAACAAGGGCGTGCCAAAAGACGATTATGCCGTGGTGGTTCTTACAGGAACAGGTCTGAAAACTGCACTCAAGCCGGACTGATCATAAATCTTCAAAACACGGCCTTTGAAAACGTTTTCACAGTGTCTCTTTAGAAAAACTTATATTGTAAGGCTGTTTGTGTTGTTGACGCATTAGAGGAGGTTGTATAAGATTTGTCATCATCCGGACAAGCTGGCGGAGTGCCAGTTCTAGTATTAAAAGAAGGCTCCAGCCGCTCAAGAGGTAAGGAAGCCCAACACACAAACATAATGGCCGCAAAAATAGTCGCTGAAACCGTGAGAAGCTCCCTAGGACCAAAAGGTATGGACAAGATGCTCGTTGACAGCTTTGGCGACGTAACAATAACAAGCGATGGACGCACGATCTTAGACGAAATGGACATCCAACACCCAGCCGCCAAGATGATGGTGGAGGTGGCAAAAACACAGGACAACGAAGCTGGTGACGGAACAACTACAGCAGTCATAATATCGGGTGAGCTTTTGAACAAGGCTGAAGAACTGATCGAGAAAAACGTTCATCCGACAATAATAATTGATGGCTTCAGAAAAGCCTCAGAAAAGGCACTGGAAGTTCTGGAAAAGATTGCAATACCTGTTGACCTAAATTCGCAAGATTATCCCAAGAAGGTCGCTATGACTTCTATGGCGAGCAAACTTGTAGCTGAACACAGAGAATACTTGGCTGACATTGCTGTCAAATCCATTCTAGCGGTTGCAGAGAAAATTGGCGACAAATACAAGGTAGATGTGGAAGATGTGAAAGTTGAGAAGAAACCAGGCGAGTCAATAGGAGATACAAAGCTGATTCAGGGGATAGTGTTGGATAAGGAGGTTTCCCATTCTGGGATGCCAAAACGCGTAGAGAAAGCTAAGATTGCGTTGCTCGACTGCCCACTTGAAATCGAGAAAACTGAGTTTGACGCGAAGATCAACATTGAAAGCCCAGAACAGATGGACGCTTTTCTGAAACAAGAGGAAGAAATGCTGAGGGAAATGGTTGAAAAGATAGTCAAAGTTGGCGCAAACGTCGTCCTTTGTGAAAAAGGCGTCGACGACATGGTTCAGCACTTTATGGCGAGAAAAGGAATACTCGCTGTCAGAAGAATCAAGAAGTCAGACATAGAGAAGCTTGCCAAAGCCACAGGCGGAAAAATTGTCACCAAACTAGACGCAATGACACAAGATGACTTGGGACACGCAAACCTAGTCGAAGAACGCAAGATAGGCGAAGACAAAATGACTTTCATCGAAGGCTGTAAACACCCTAAGGCGGTCACTATTCTGATAAGAGGTGGAACACAGCGTATCGTGGACGAAGCTGAGAGATCCTTGCACGACGCTCTGTGCGTAGTCAAAGATGTGTTTGAAGAACCAAGAATCGTCGCTGGCGGTGGTTCACCAGAACTTGAAGTCTCGCATATGCTCAGGAATTACGCTGAAACATTTCCAGGAAGAGAACAACTTGCAGTTAGAGCTTTCGCAGAAGCACTCGAAGTAGTGCCAACGACTTTAACGGAAAACGCGGGTCTAGACCCAATCGACGTGTTGTCTGAACTGAGAGCAAGACATGAAAAGGGCGAAACGTGGGCAGGACTTGAAGTTCTGACTGGAAAAATCCAAGACATGGCTAAGGCAGGAGTATTCGAACCTTTAGCTGTTAAGAAACAAATAATCAAGTCAGCAACTGAAGCTGCAACAATGCTTCTGAAAATAGATGATGTGATTGCATCTGGAAAGACAAGAGCCCCACCAATGCCACCCGGAGGAGGCATGCCTCCAGGCGGTGGATACCCGGGTATGGGGGAGTACTAGAACACGCCTGAAGAACCAAAGATCTCCATAGGTCCGCCGAAGATTACTCGCTTCGAGAAGGCCAGGGTAGTGGGTGCTAGGGCGCTTCAGATTTCAATGGGTGCTCCTATTCTTGTTGAATTGTCTGAAGGTTCCTCAAGTCCAATAGACATAGCGTTGAAGGAACTTGGGACCGGCATGTTGCCTATGACTATCAGAAGAACATTGCCTGATGGTTCATTTCAGGACATTCCGCTAAAATGGCTAATAGCGCATTGAGCTCTTTGGATATGCCTTTTTTCACTCCTTTTCTTTTGTGGAGTAACCGTGCAAGAACGTTTTTGGAGAGTCAAGAAAACATCCCGTTGCACAATGCTGTTACTTGCCCTCCAAGTTTCTTAAGACTCTATCAGATGGTATTACTGTCTTTGTATTCGGCCATGTGCACTTTTGCTTTCCCAAGTGTCTGGTCAATTCTTGACCAATGAGCTCCTTGCCAGTATATTTGCCCACATTTTGGGCATCTCCAAAACTCGTCGTAGTGACTAAGCGTGTTCTTCTCGACTCTTTCGGTGATTTCCCCTTTAGGTATTGTCCTTACGCCTGCATTACATTTCGGGCATCTTGACTTGGTCATGTCTACATCCAAACTGAAACCAAACCTCTTAGCTAGTCTGGCGAGTTTTTCTTCTTCCGTCTTTCCATCCACATAGAAGACATCTATCCCCTTTGCTGTTGCACGCTTAAAGAGTTCAAGATCTCTTGTAAGCAACGCTCTTCTCTCTCTCTTGGACACTGTAATTAAGCAATCATCATCCAGTTTGGTTGAGTATGCCACATCATGCCCGAGAATGCGAAGCCAGCGCGTAAGCTTTCCAAGCATGCCATCTGCAACAAACTTCAGGGCTACTCTCTCCGTACTATTTTTCCAATTCCTATCTCTGCAACGATTTCTCCATCATCCATGACTAGTTTACCATTGACGAATGCTTTAACAGGTTTTCCTTCGACCTTCCACCCATCAAAGGGAGAGTATTTCGCTTTTGAGTGAAACTTTGAAGCATCGATCTTGTATTCTCTGTTTAAATCCACCACAGTCAAGTCTGCCACGTTTCCCTCTTCTAAGGATCCTCTGCCTTTCAATCCAAAGATCTCCGCTGGCTTCTTTGACATTAACCTAACTACATCTGCCAAAGACAGGCGCCCAAGTTTCACCGCGGTAAGCAGCAACGGCAGAGTGGTTTCCAAACCTGGAATCCCGACCTTAACATTCCAAACGCTCTTTGCTTTCTTCTCTTCCAATGCGTGTGGTGCGTGATCTGAAGCCAAGATGTCAACACAGCCATCCTTCACACCTCTCCATAATGCCGTGATGTGCTTCTTCTCTCTGACAGGCGGCATCGTCACTGCTAACATGCCCGCTTTGACTAGATCATCTGCTGTCAGAAACAGGTTATGAGGGGTCGTTTCGCAGGTTATTGGCATTGAAAATGCCTTTTCATTGCATATTGCGCCCAATCCCCTTCTTGTGCTGACATGGCAGAAATGTACATGTGTTTTGACACGTTTGGCAATCCCTATTATCCGATAAATTGCTTTTACTTCCACATTTTCCGAGTGAGCCTTGAGAAACGCTTGCACACCATTCTGGCTGGCACGCTCCAACCTACCACGATTCTTTTCAAGCAAGACTCGATCCTCTGCGTGAACTGCCACTGGAATCCCTAAGCTACTGAGATTTCTGAAAGCTCTCAGTAGGGCATGTTCATCGCTAACATCGAGGCCCCCCACTTGTTCGGTCATAAAAAGCTTGAAGGCTACTATGCCCTCTTCAACGATTCTTTCAATCTCATTTGTATCTTCTGGAAATTCTGAATAGAAACCAACGTTCACCAAAAGCTTCTTTGCAGCAATTCTCATTCGGTTCCGAAGAGTCTCCATGCTCATTGTTGTAGGCTTGTTGTTTGGCATGTCCAAAACAGTTGTGAATCCGCCTGCAGCAGCCGCTGCTGTTCCACTGCAAAAATCCTCTTTGTAAGTTTTTCCTTCATCTCTAAGATGCACGTGAGCATCAATTAGGCCTGGCAACACCAGAAGGTTTTTCAGATCAACCTTGCCTGCGGCATGCGGCATGCTTGCCTCTCTGCCTATTCTGACGATCTTACCATGGTCTACTGCTATGCTGCAGTTCACAATCCCATTTTTAAGGTATGCATTGGCGTTGTTCAAGACGAGATCAACAATCAAATAGTCCGCTCTCTCGTTATTGGATAACGTGAGATCTAATGTTAAAAGCTTACCTTATTGCGAACCTATTTCCAGCTGGTAGGTGACTAGAGCCAGCTTGTTGCCCCAGGGGGTTTCAATGGTCGTCTCGATTGTTGGTTTGAAGCCGTTCTTTCGTAAAATCGTCTTGCATGGGTTTCTTCTTTTCCAGCGTTTACAATAATGGTCCTTATCCTTTTCCTTCTTTGTTCTGCCAATACTTTACTCAGGAGTTGTGTTCCAATACCCTTTCTTGTGTTTTCTGAAAGATCACTATTCGGTCTAATTCCGCTAACGACTCACTCTTTTGCGCCACTTGGGCGAAGCCCAAGATTTTACATCTGTTCTCAAGAGCAAGGTAGAACTCTGATTGTCCCGAAGTTGCGGTCTCAAACATGGTTTTTTCGGAAAAAGCTTGTCTAATATAATTTTTTCTGGGATACCGGGTTTTGTAACGTTGTCTTGGTAGATTTGGCTGTTCTTGTCTTTCAGCAATTCTGTGAGCTTTCTACTGAGAGCTCTAACGCCATTCTGGCTCGCCTTATTGATCGTGATTTTTTCCATTGATGGTCATTTACGGTTTATCTAGATAATAATTTTTTCATCGAATCTCTGTGGCGTTGGTAAAGGTGAGCTGGCTTTTGGTCGTAGTCAGTCAATTATCTTGAAAAAGTCTCTTTCTGTTATTATCCCGACGAGTTTGCTATTCTCAATGACTGGCACGGCACCTATATCTTTGTCTTGCATTATCTTTGCTGCTTGTCCAACATCTGCCGTTGGCTCAATCGTTGAAACATTTTTTGAAGCTATTTCGAACGCAGGGGTGTTTAAGACTTGTATTATGGAGCCAGATTTCAGGTGTTTGAATACTTCTCCTGAGCCGAAAAATCGTATGATATCCATCGCCGTAATGATGCCCACCACTTTGTCGTTGGCGATTATTGGAAGTCTTCTGAATCCTTGCGTCACCATTGCTTGTTCAGCTTCAAAAATCGTCGTCTTTGACAGGGCCGTGACAACTTCTTGTGACATTAGCTGGGCCACGTTTACTCCGCTCAGTCTGTCTGCAAAGAGGTTTGCTATGTCTCTTTCCGTGATTATCGCTTTGACACTGTTGTTCTCGTCAACCACGGGCAGTCCGCCGAGGTTTTTCTCTGTCATCAATCTGATTGCTTCACTTATTTTTGCAGACATCTTGATTGAAACGACTTTTTGGGTCATAACAAGTCTTATGGGTTCATTTATGGCCTTGAAAATGTTTCCGGCAAACTTTTGGCGGATTATTTCAAACTTTTTTCCGCCCCCGAGGTAATCAATTATGTCGGTTGCCGTGACGATTCCTTCCAGAGATCTAGTTCCTGAGTCAGTTATTGGGATTCTTCGAAATCCTTCTCGTGTCATCATCTGGATTGCATTATAGATCGGTGTGGTTTGGGGCATGGTGACGACTGCGCTCTTGGCGATGCTCAAGATCTCGCTTTCATGCTTTTTGGCAGGGTGGGTTTTCAAATTGAGGTCGCCCTTTCCCCTTAGCGTTCTTCTGAAACCTTCGTGACTCAATTATGTTCTCCTCATTTGACTAGCGTTCTGGCGATGTCTTCACGATCGATTATGCCCACTAGCTTACCATTTTTGTCTTTTACTGGAACCCTTCCAACATCCTTTGAAACCATGACTTTTGCGACTTTGATTACTTTGACTGATGGATCAACGGTTATTACTTGTCGCTTCATTATTGAAGAAACTCTTGATGCGGCTCGAAAACGCCCTTTTTGAGCTTCAAATGTGGGCATGATTGCGCCGCTCTTAAGCAGGTCTTTTTGCGTTATCATTCCAACCAACTTGGCTTTTTCCACGACAGGCAGCCCAGCGAAGCGTTTTTCCCTCATTAGGCGCCAAATACTGTCAATTTCGTCTTCAGGAGAACATGCTACAATTTTTTTCGTCATAACTTCTGAGGTGTCTTTCAAAAACTTTTCCGGATTGGTTTTGATTAGTGGCTCGATGAAGTTTTCTAAGCCTATGACTCCTCTATAGGTCTGGTCACGATTTGATGTTACAACAGGAGCATACCATGCATCTGCATGAAGCATTGCCTTGATTGTTTGGGCGGAGTCATCTTCAACCGTTGCTATGTGTTTGGCAGGAGTCATTATGCCTTTTACTCTGATGGGCGAAACTGATGATGAAATAGCCATGACATCACGGCGTGATACCTTTCCCAGCAGTTTCTTATCTAGATCTGTCACTGGAAGAATCCTTAATGAGAGATCACGTATGATTGCACGGGCTTTTGTGGCAAGTTCGTCTTCGTAGATAAATGGGTGTTTTTCATTCATGATTTCTTTAACGAGCAAGCCCTTATTCCTCACCCTCTTCCTCTTGTGCCAGCTCGACTCTGCAATCTTCACATAGAAACTCGCCGTTATGTTGTTTCAAGTCATCTGACCATGCTCCACAGTGGTCGCAGTATCCTGCAGGTGGAGCCGTGGTCTCTTCTTTTTCGTTATTCTCGTTTTCTATGCGTGCACGTTCCTGAATAATCTCTATGAGCTCAGGCATGACTCCCAAGATGTCTTTGCTTGAGAGTAACCCTGTGATCTGTTTCTTGTAAATCACTCCTAGTCTTCTGATGTCGAGTTTGCTCATTTTTCTGGCAGCGTCGCTGATGGTTGCGTCTGGCTCTATAGTGATAAGTGGTGAGGTCATGACCTCATTTGCCTTTAATGTATCTGGCTTGGCATTCTTTGCCAGCACTCTTACCACGAGATCTCTCTCCGTTATTATCCCAAGGGGCTTTCCTTCTTTGTTCGTCACTATAATGCAGCCCAAGTCATGCTTGTCCATGAGTTCTGCGATACGATTTGCGGGCGCATCTTCCCCTATGGCTATCACTGGGCTACTCATGACATCTCTGACGAGCATCTTGGATCTTAACCCTATTTCAGCCAATGTTTCAGCCTCACTACGTTTGACAATATCTTGTGCTAAACTTCACTGAGTTCAAATAGGCCTCACTGATTTAAAACTTGTCATATTCTTTGTCGCTGTGATTCTTGTCTGGCGAGACTCTATGATTACTGAAAGAGCGCTCGGCAATCTCACGGAAGAAATTGGGATTTCGCGCGCTGGGGAATATTATGTTGGGAATTGAAGAAAATGCCGGTGCCGATTTGATCTTGGGTTTGAGAGCAGATATATAAAGCAGACCATGTAATACAATGTTGTTCAAGGTTAAGGAGGAAAAATGAACATTGCCTTTCAAAAGGAAGAGCCGTGGAAGGTCGAAAGGTGGCAAAGGAAGCAGTACGGTGATCCAATGTGCAGGCTGTGGTTCGATAGTGCCGCGGGACAAAGCAAAGAAGTCTACTCGAAGGATTTCTCTCGTTGATTATGCCTTGGCCAAAGAGCTTCGTCAAAGAGGCACTTACATTGCTGATTCATCCGATACGAAGTATTATTGTGTTTCATGTGCTGTGCACCGTGGCATCGTGAGCGTTAGGGCTGAGAAAGAGCGACGGATGCGGCCGAGAAGAAGATTTTAGTTTTCAGCTTATTCTTTCTTTAGCCTACCGTATGTGTGTACAGCTCTCTGTAAGACAGTTAGATTCGTGAGTACAGCAAGCAAGATGATGGCGGTATTCATGATGGTTGTTGCAGGTTGCCAAAATGCTGCAATTGCGCTTGCCACAGCAATTATGATAACACGTTCAGCTCTTTCAGCTATGCCGATTGCTTCCATCTTTAAACCTGAAGCTTCAGCTCTGGCGCGACTGTAACTGACAAGCAATGAACCTATCAAAGTTATCAATCCCCATATTAGATCGCATAGTCCACTAATAATCATCGCAGCGTAGATAGCTGCATCAGCATAACGGTCTAGAAGAGAATCCAGAAAGCCGCCAAATGGAGTTGCTTGTTGGTAGAGTCTTGCAATTACGCCGTCTAGAGCATCACAGAAGCTAGACAGCAGCAACAGTACAACTGCAAGTATAAGATACAATCTGTCAGTTTGCCATCGTGAATATGCCAAGGCAGAAAGAAAAGCTAGGGCCAACCCTATTGCGCTCACACGGTTGGGTGTTAAACCCAGTTTATGCGCCGCCCTAGCTTCTAGTGAGAGCAATGTTTGAACTCGCTGTTTTAACCTTGTTAGCAATTGCTTTAGGTCTCCAGCAATTCTTATTTGAACTAACGGAGATATGTTAAGAATATTGTCAAGTTTAAAGGTGTTTGGAATGATCAACGTGACGAATCTAAGAGTTGGGGGTCGATGTTTTTCAGGAATGTGTGTGGATCTGCCTGATTGTCCTGCTCCGCTGCTTTTGATAATCGCGGATAAGGGTTTTGTGATGTGTGGGTTCTTGAATGTTGAGGCCGCTGAAAAGCTGAATGTGGCTGCTGCAGTCGTCAGCGGTGTCAAGAGCTTTGAGGATGTGCTCAATGCGCAGGTCAGAGCCGCGACTGGCAAAGCGAGGGCTCTCGGTGTTGAACTAGGAATGAAAGGAGACGAGGCCCTGAAACGTATGAGTTAAGGTGGATACCTTGCCGAGGTGCCAAGCAGATGGCAACAGCCTCTTTTCTTTTTAAGACTCGACATGACCTGATTTTGAGAAGCCGTTCTCTTGCACTTTTGGATGAGTGGGTAGAGTTCTTTCTCTGATAGAAATTTCGCCATTTCTCTATTCTTCGGCGAGGCTTAATGTTCAGCAGATTTTATGTCGCCTAAGATAAATGTGGATTCTGGACAGTTGCGTTTCCCGTTTCTGCATGTTTGGAGACTATGAGCGCAATTTTTTCATTGTTGTCCTTGAGTCTGTTCATGATCTCAGTCACATGTTGATGAATGTCTCGCTGTGATTTGTCGATGCAGTCATTTATTTTCTTGCAATCATCAAGACATTTCATGTTGTCCTCTATGTGACATATTATGTCTTTGTCATCCATGATAGCTTGAAGATTGACTGTTCTCTTTCCTAATCTGTAGTTTGCAAGGTACAAGTCATAAAACATTGCTAATGTTGATGCAGCCATCTCTGGGGTTGTAATAATAATTAGTCCTAGTGAATCGTCGATTGTGTATCCTTTCACTTTAGCTCCTCTCGGCGGTTTCATAACCGACAATATCGCTGTCGCGATGCCGTAGCGCTTCATGTCTCTTTTGGTTTGAGTGAGGAATTCATTGCTCCAGGCGTCGCTAGATTTGCTTTCTATTAGAACTCGGCCAATTTCTAGGTCTTCATATGAGAATTTTACAATTATGTCAGTAGCATCTGGGCCGCCCATTGGTTCGATGGACACATTTCTGTTGGTTAGGAAAGTCTCGTTGATCATGCCAATAAGCTCTAACTCAGCTTTCTCCCCTTTTACCGGAGCGATTTTCAAGCTCTGCAATACAGTGTTGAGTCCGCCGGTAACGCCTTCTATTCCGCTCAAAGCACTCTTCACTTCAGTCTTGATGTCATCTATACTCTTCCCCTGTTTGAGTAAGAGCTCAACTTTTTCCACAAGCGTCTTCACTTGATCTTCAACTATTTCCTTCACAAACTTCTTGGTGTCTTCCTTCATTTCCTTCTGAATCTGCTCAATGCTCTTCTCTTGTTTCAGAAGAGTCTCAATCTTTTCCACAACAGTGTCCATTTGGGTAGTTATAAGAGTCTTGACGAACTTTTCGGTATCGTCTTTCAGCGTTTTTTGTATCTCTTCGATGCTCTTGCCTTGTTTGAGAAGAAGCTCAACTTTTCCAACTAGAAAGGTGACTTGTTGTTCGATGCTTTGTTTTATGAATTTCTCAGTCTCTTCTCTTCCTGCCTTAGTTTCTTCAACCATATTCTTCAGGTAGTCTTTAGCAGTTGCACTCATGTCATTCTTGACGTTTCCAAAATCGCTTCTTATTTCTTTAAGCACTTGTCCTACTACCTCGCGAACGTCGGCGCCTATCTTCATCTGTTGGTCCATTGCCCTAAACGCTCTAAGTGCAATATCTAACCGGTCATCGTCTTGAAGTTCAAATAGCCACTCCTTGACCTCAGTTTCAATGTGGGCAAAAAAACAAGGCCGCTTTATTTCCTTGCAGAATTCATTTCGAGCTTTTTGTGTTCTTTTGGGGAGAGAAATCGTCGTTTGAGTCTCAAGCCTTGCCAATTTATATAACTCCAGAGTATAATTTTAAGTTGACTCGGTATTATCTCTTATGAATTCCTGCTATTGACAATGACTTAACTTTAACATGTGTTTCTGCAATACAAGTGTAACTCGCTGACGTTTTCAACTGTCGCTCAAATCTTCTCTTGTGCAACGTTTTTATTCTTCTGTGCAGGGTCCACGTCGCAAGTTGATGTGTCATGGTAAAGACATCTGCTTGGCGTGCTGAGACAGCGAAGTCCTTGAACGCTGTGAAAGGACAGAAAGGCAAAGGCTACGTCAATGTCTAAAGTCGATTCAAATCGATAAATACGTCAGTCACGAATTCTCTCAGCCTGTGTCTTCCGATTCCCAAACAAGAGTGAAGCAGTTTGATCGCACCTTCCCATTCATCAATTGTCGTGGGTCCTTTCATTTCTAGATCATTTATGAAGTAGACAAAGACAAGGTAAGCCGGCAGTTCATTATTCCTCAACAAATAAAGATGAGCCAGCCTGTTCGTGTACTGATAGAAACACTTAGACCAATCGAACTCGCTCTTTGAACTCAGATAACCTTTGGTTTCCTCCAGGCTCTTTTGAATCTTACCTATCGAATTCTTATCTTCCGCTCTCAAAGTTGAGATCAGTTCTGAAATATGCGACTTAGCTTCGACAAGAAACAACTTTCCAGAAGAGCTTTTTCCAAGAGCATCCCACTGAGGCCCTCCTTTGGGCCAAAACTGGCTCAAAGGCACTTTTTCCAGATTAACATGAAGTTCTTCTAGGAAGGCTTCATCACGATACTCCTTGTACCCCTCACTTTTCAGCGGTGAAAGCCATTCTATTCGCTCGTCGTTTGGCAGGCTAAGGTTCTTTCTTATTCGTGAGTTCAGAATTTCCTGTTCTTCATTGACAAGCTTCCGAATCCACTTCTGGCTTCCTTTCTCTCCAAGAGAATGAGCAAGACGAGCCATTTCAAATCAGTCCACTGTTATCATCACAGTGCCATTTGGCCTTTTCTGTAACCATTATAGTTGAGAACAATTAGTATTACGACACAACCCGATCACTGCTCGCATTTTCAGGTAACAATTGGGTTTTCTAGTTTTCTAAATTCTAAACAGGAGAGAGAAATAGAAATTTCTGGTATTTTTTCTTTAGCTTCAGCAGACTCCTTTAATCATATATTAGACTTGATTACGTATATTTCATTGCTTACTGGAAGGCTCAAAATGTTCCTTGAATGAGAGCGCATACGAGAACTCGCGATACGAGTTTTCATTTTGTGTTTTTCTCGTCAGGTTGGTTGCATCCAAGAGTTGCTGTTCGCAAATACAGATATGGCATATGTGAAAACATGGTCAGCATAGCTAACCTTAGGTTAATTAAGAGAAAGAAGGAAAAAATGATTTCATAAACTAGGCGATTAGCTTAATTTAGAATCGTCTTCTTGTGTTTCTTTTCTTTGACCAACATTCTCGGCAGTAAACTGGCCTACTCGGGTCAGGCTTGAATGGAACTTCACATTCCTTTCCACAATCAGCACATACTGCCTTATGCATCTCTTTTTCTGCCATATACGATTTCAACTCCTTTATGTGCTCTGTGCAAAAATCGCTTCTTGCACGACAAATTTTACATTGTAATGTAGCTTATAAAACTTGCCATCACAGTTCCGTGAAGTTTTAGCGCGCTAGTGTGTTCCTGAATTTCCTGTTTTGGCTAAGACTGTGTCGATTCGTGCCCTTCTGGACGCTGTTTCTCACGTCCTGAGCAAGGGGTCATCATAACAAAAAAAAGAATTCTTTTTTCAGGACGCTCTTGGAGGTGCTTCTCACACCTCAATGCACGTAATCATCAATGGCAAGGCAAAGACAAGGACACAAGTCACCTCACAAACGAATTCAGGAACAGACATACGCGCGGAAAACATCAACCTGAGACTTTGCAGAGCCTCATCACAGAACTTTCATGTTCTCTTGATAAGCCTCAAGCCTTTTACCCTGCTTTCTCATTATTCATGAAAGAGACCATGTCAACGTCTTCAACAGCGAGGTTCGTTATACAAAAACACGATGCGACACGCTTGCACTATGACTTTAGACTTGAGATGGACGGGGTCCTCAAAAGCTGGGCTATTCCTAAGGAACCTCCGAAAGAACCAGGCATCAAGAGGCTCGCGGTTCAGGTGGAAGATCATCAGCTGGATTACATAGACTTTGAGGGCGTTATACCTGAAGGCAAATACGGCGCAGGCAAGGTCGAAGTGTGGGACAAGGGCACATACGTCATCAGACACAGAAGTGACAACAAGATACTGCTTAGTCTGCAAGGCGAAAGACTAAGTGGCGACTACACTCTCTTGAGGTTCAAACAAGACAAGAACTGGCTATTTTTCAAAAACAAGCATGTCTGAAGGCTTAAAGCTCCTAAATCTTAAGAGCGGGTTTACCCTAACTCTGAATCAGGTCCCTGTATGCTCGAATTCAAAAAGATCAAGATTGAAACTCCGGAGAACTGCAACACAGTGCTAGGCATGGCACACTTCATAAAGACAGCGGAAGACTTGTATGAAGCATTGGTCAACGCTGTTCCAAACATCAAGTTCGGAATAGGTTTCTGTGAGAGCTCCGGCCCATGTTTGGTAAGGCACGAAGGAAACGATGAAGAACTCAGAAAACTGGCGGCCGAAAAAGCTTTTGAAATAGCATGTGGGCACAGTTTCATCATATTCCTCAGAAACGCGTACCCGATAAATGTCATGGATAAGATCAAGAACGTGCCTGAAGTATGCACGATTTACGCTGCCACTGCAAATCCGATTGAGCTAGTGGTCGCAGAGACTGAGCAAGGAAGAGGAATAGTCGCTGTAATTGATGGGTTGAAAAGTAAGGGAATCGAAACTGAAGAAGATGTCACGGAGAGAAAGAGGTTTCTGCGAAAGATAGGTTACAAGCTTGAATAAAGTTTGACTATGTTTAAGTAGCTCTAGTGACACAAGCAAGACTCTATTTCAGAATATTCATGCAGGGTGGAATTTAATCGTATCCTGCAACTTTCGGGCGCTAGTTGACCCCATGGATTCGCTTCAATGTGAGCTAGAAAGACGTGTTATGTGCTGTTTTACCTGTTTATGGCGAGTTCTTGCTGCAACTCGAATGGAACCTTTTCACTCATTCTTTCAGCAGCGTAATCGGACAATTGCTTGAATTGTCTTTGTGTTAGAGCGTGTCTTGCTCTCGACAGAATCTCAAGACAGACTTCTTTGAAAACTAGATCTGCGCAGCTCATTTTTGCATCGTCGATCAGTTCTTCACAAGCTTGAAGGATTTGTCTGTTCAAGGTTATTCCACCCTGCAGACCAGTACTGTGTCCTCTGGCGTTAAAACAATTATGAATCAGGAAAATAGATTGAGCATCTAGTTTTCGTGCTAGGTTTGCACTGTCTGTTGGACGGATTTGTCAAGGACATTGTGACTCAATTCTGCGTGTGCATCGATCAGTATTTTGGATGTGTATTCGTGTTTCATGGAAGTTCGATGAGTAATGGTTAAATATGTAATCTGAAGAGTTCATATATGAAAAGGTGACCACACAAATGAAGAATATGCTCAGATCAAAGCGCGGCATATCACCCATACTTGCCACCTTGTTGCTAGTAGTCATAGCTGTTGCTGCAATAGTAGTTACGTATGCTTGGGTAATGACTTACATGAACGCGCTGACAGAACAAGCAGGTGTCTCTCTCAAATACGAGGCTATGTCGTGGCCTACGAATGCAACCATAAAGCTCTACGTGAGTAACGCGGGAACATCCGATGCCACAATCGATAGGGTTTACATTGGGACATCTTCGTCAAATCTTGATAGGCAGACGAGCCTAACGTATGAGCCGCTAAACGGGGCAGTTGCTGCCCAGGGAGGGCTGGTCAGCGTAACGATTGATTACTCATGGTTGACAGGAACAATGTACTACTTTAGAGTAGTGCCCAAAGTTGGGCCTCCATTGGAGTTCAACTTTAGAGCACCTTAGCCACATATTGTCCTTACCCGTTGCAATTCAAAGATAGAGTGCGTGTCTTTATCGCGCTGAAAATCCTAACCATTAAGTAAAACTCAAATGGAACAATGACTCTTCAGAACAAGCGGGATCAGTAATGCAGTGGGCGTTTGATGTTGCACGGATCGCATTGACTTTGCCTTTCATGATTTATGCTTCTGCCAGTGACTACAAGAATCGTGAAGTGAGTAACAGCGTTTGGATACTTTTTGCGCCGCCTGCCTTTGCTTTGACGTTCATGGAACTTTTCCTTTTCAATACCTCAGAGTTTGTTTCTTACGGCTTAAGTTTTGGATTGACAGTCGTTTTCGCTTTGGTTCTATTCTATGCAGGTGGTTTCGGTGGGGCTGATGCAAAAGCTTTGATGTGCTTGGCGCTTGCTTTGCCTTTCTACCCGGAGAATCTTCTCGTACCTCTGTCGGGCGAGGTTTCTCCAATTTCAAAAGTGTTCTTTCCCTTGGCAATTTTCAGTAACTCGGTCGTATTGGCAGTAGTTCCTGTGCTTTGGATAGTTTTGCGCAATGCTCTGTGGCACTCAAAGACCAGTAGGAACCTCTTCGAAGGAGATCAAAGGTTTGAATCATTGGGCAAGAGGCTTTTGGTTATGATCACGGGTTATAAAGTTCCAATCAGTAAACTGAAGGAAAAATGGCATGTTTATCCATTGGAGGACATAGAAGAAACTCCTGAAAAGGGAGTCAAAAGGAAACTGATTGTGTTACCCAAGGATGAAGGTAGACCTGCCATAGTAGGTAGACTGGATAAGGCGATCACCGCAGGCGCAATTGAAGATGGCGTCTGGGCGAGTCCGGGCTTGCCGATGCTTGTTTTGATCACGGTTGGTTTAGTCGTGGCGCTGTTTTTCGGCGACATCATTTGGTTATTTGTCAACTCTTTGTTTGGATAGTTGACGGAAAGCATTGCAGTCTTTGATCCTTAGTTCAATCTGAAAAAGGCAAGTACCCACTGACTGATCTGTTTTCCCCAAGTTTGGTCTGAGTGTTCTGAAAAGATTATTTGGGATTAGCGAATATCTATTCTTCGGTGAAGAACTATGTCAGCTGATTGGTGCGAGGATTTGTGTGCATTTCTGAGAAGTAAGTTTGAACGATTCGATGTTGTTGTAATGCCTGACTTTTTTCTAGACCGCTTTATAGATCTTAGCCAAGACGTGGCATCCTTCTCAAAGAGCCTTGAGAACATAGTGAGGAAGAAGGGTGGTAGCATTGACGGTATTGCTCAGACAGAGTTTAGAGGTGGGAACGCTGTTAACACTGCTTCTGCTTTAGCTGCATTGGGCGCCAAAGTGACCCCGATAGTGTGTACGACCAAGCTTGGCCTGCATTTGCTGAGGTTCCATTTAGGCCATCTCGATGTTGACTTCTCACATGTCAAGATCTTTGATAAGGCTTCGATAACTACGGCTTTGGAGTTTGAGAATGAAGGCCAAAAAGCAAATGCTATGTTAAGAGACGTTGGTTCATTGTCGGATTTTGGTCCACACCATTTGGGTAGCGATGATTTCGAAATCATAAGAAGCGCGGATTATAACTGTGTTTTCAACTGGGCTGGAACCAGAAATTTCGGAACGGAGTTAGCAAAAACTGTTTTTCATGAAGTGAAGAATGTGGGAAAGGGCAAAACTTACTGTGACACTGCTGATCCATTGCCTAATAAAAGGAAAATCCCAGAACTGGTAAAGAGCATTCTGCAAAACCCTGGTTTAGACATTCTGAGCGCAAATGAAAATGAAGCTCTCTGCTATGCCTCACAGTTGAGTGGAAAAACAGCGAAACTATTTCAAGGAAATCTACCGTTTGAAGAAATAGCAAGAGAATCCTCAAAAATCCTTGCTTCTCACCTTGCCGCAAGAGTTGACCTACACACAACGAGTTTTTCGGCGACCTTCAAAGGAAAAGGTGAAACCATCGTGCCAGCTTTCAAGGTTCACGTTCTTCGAGCAACTGGCGCAGGAGATGCATGGAATGCTGGTAACATTCTAGGGGATGCCTGTGGGCTTTCAGATGATTGCAGATTGGCACTGGCGAACGCTGTTGCCGCATACTATATTTCAAGTCCGGATGGAACCCATCCGACACGAAAACAACTGTTGAGGTTTTGTGAAAAACTGAAGCCACAGAAGCATTGATTATCGGCTTTTCCCATAAGTCTCGCTAACTGAAATCTAATTGAGGTTGAAATCCGCCATTAACCCAACAGGAATCTGAAAGTTATTTAAACGAGTCAAAAAATAAGTTTGTCATTAAAACGGTCAAGGTGTGTGGAGGACTTGAAGTCAAAGCTTTTCGGGAGTTCTGGGATTCGTGGCTTGGTCAACAAGAGCCTAACGCCTGTATTGACTGCTGAGATCGGTCTAGCTGTTGCAACATTCGCGAACGTGAAGAAGGTTCTTGTTGCACGGGACACAAGGGTTTCTGGGCCAATGTTGGAGGAGGGGTTGGTTTCGGGGCTTCTTGCAGGAGGGGCGGATGTGACGGTTTTGGGGGTTATTCCTACGCCGGTTTTGGCATATCTGACGAAAACGTTGGGCGCTGGCATTGGGTTGATTATTACGGCTTCGCATAATCCTCCCGAATACAACGGCGTCAAAATATTCGACTGCAACGGTGTAGCCTATGGCGAGAAAAACCAAGATAACGTTGAGAAGATAATACAGACCAAGCAGTTTAGACGCGTGGATTGGCGAAGCGTCGGAAAGGCCACGTTCAGCGAGCAAGACCAACTGTATGCTGATATGGTGCTGAAAAAGGTGAAACTGCGTAGGAACTGGCGGGTTGTGGTGGATCCTGGATGTGGTGCAACTTATCGATTGGCACCCATGATTTTGAAAGAGTTAGGGTGCAGATTGGTTGTTGTAAATGCGCAGCCAGACGGGTTCTTTCCAGCCCGAAGTCCTGAGCCCAACTCTGATTCCTTGAAATCCTTGGCGAGGATTGTTAAGGAGTTGGATGTCGATGTGGGCGTAGCTTATGATGGTGATGGAGATAGGGCGGCTTTCATTGATGAGGATGGTGTTTTCGCGGATTTTGATCGTGTCTTAGCTGCTTATGCCGGGCATGTTGCCAGAGGAAGCAACGGTCGTACTATCGTCACAACAGTTGAGGCATCAATGTGCGTTGAGAAGATGGTTGAGGCTGAAGGCGGAAAAGTGCATAGAACGAAGGTTGGGGATGTTTATGTTGCAGAAGCAATCAAGAAGTATGACGCAGTTTTCGGAGGCGAGCCTTGTGGGGCATGGATACATCCTCAGTTCCATTGTTGTCCAGATGGAATACTTTCTGCTGTGTTGTCCTTGAAGGCTTTGGAAGAGACGAACAAATCTCTGTCTGAGCTCCTTTCTGAAGTACCTCAGTATCCAACTTTGAGGAAAAACGTTGCTTGCAATGATAAGATCAAATACCAAATTGTGGAAAAGGTAGGTGAAAGCATAAAGTCCATTTTTCCCAAGTATAAGCAACTTTCAGCCATCGATGGAGTTCGCCTTGACCTTGATAACGGTTGGGTCTTGATCAGGGCTTCAGGCACTGAACCGTTAATCAGGATAACTGTTGAAGGCGAATCGTTAATAGCTGCAAAACAGATAATGCAAGAAAGCTTAAGACTGGTTAGGAACCTATCAGGGGAAAGCTGAATGAAAGCTGTCGTTCTAGCAGCTGGGGAGGGCGTAAGGCTTCAACCTATTACGTCAACGAGGCCCAAACATCTTGTAGAAGTCGGCGGAAAGCCGATTCTTGAGTACTGCTTGAGTTCCCTGAAGGCTTCTGGTATAGATGAAGTGTTGATAGTTGTTCATTATATGGCTGAGGCTATTCGACTGCGGTTTGGTGATGGCAAGAGCTTCGGGTTGCGAATTGATTATGTGGAACAGAAAACGATAGTTGGAACAGGCAATGCGGTTAGCGTCGTTGAGCCGCATGTCAGCGATGATTTTGTGCTTCTATATGGAGATCTGCTGTTCACCACTGAAGCAGTGAAGAGTGTAATTGCGCTACATCAGAAAGAGCGACCAGCCGCCACTATGGCTGTCGTTCCTGTTGAGAAACCGGAAGACTATGGAATCGTGGAACTTGAGAACGGCAATCGCGTTAAGGGCATTGTTGAGAAACCTAGTCGACAAGAAGCACCGACAAATTTGGCAAACGCTGGGATCTATGTTTTTTCAATGGAGATTTTTGAAAGAATAGGAAGGATTTCGGCTTCGTCCAGAGGAGAATGGGAGATTACGGACGCAATTTCCTTGCTGGCTAAAGAGGGCAAAGCAGTTCTTGCTGTTACACTGTCGCCTGATGATTGGTTTGACATTGGCAGACCTTGGGATTTGCTTGAGGCGAATCGTTGGGCGCTTGAGAGGATGAATCATAAAGTGATTGGGTTCATTGAAGATGGGGCTCATTTAATCGGACCTGTGACCGTTGCAAAGTCTGCTAGAATTCGCTCTGGAGCATACATTGAAGGTCCGGCATTGATAGATGAGGAAGCCGATGTCGGGCCGAACTGCTACATTCGACCACACACTAGCATCGGGAAAAAGGTTCGTGTAGGTAATGCTTGTGAGGTGAAGAACAGCATATTGATGCGTGGGACGCATGTTGGCCACTTGTCATATATCGGTGACAGTATTCTTGGGGAGAAGTGTAACCTTGGTGCAGGTACCGTGATTGCTAACTATCGATTTGACGCTGGGCCAATAAAGATGATGGTGAAGGACAAGCTTGTGAACAGTGAGAGGAAGAAGCTGGGTGCGGTTCTGGGTGACAATGTCAAAACAGGGATAAACGCGTTGCTGATGCCTGGCGTGAAAGTGGGAGATAGCAGTTGGGTTGGGCCGAATGTTGTGGTTGATCGGGATTTGCCTGCTAATTCCATTTTGCTGTTGAGGCAAAATACAGAGAAGAGAGAGCTGAAGTCGTAGCATTAAGATATTTCAGAAAAATGTTGAATGATCTTGTGCGCGCTACATGGATCTTAAATAGTTGTTCTGCAATTTCGTTAGGGTAGAATGGAGGTCTGATGTTGTCAGTAGGGCAGAGAAGATATTTCACTGAAGTCTCAGCGTTGACAGACAGGCATGTGATCGTTACAACGACAGCCGGTAAGACATTCAGCGGAACTGTGATCGGTATTAACCCTGACAATTTGAGCTTGTGTTTGGCTGAGGCGAAGGATGACGAAGGAAAACTGTTGCATAGGGTTTTTCTCAATGGAAATGTTGTGGCTCAGATTTTTAGTGTGGAGAAACCTTTTGATTTGAAGACATTGGCGGATCGCCTTGAGAAGGTTTTTCCGACGATGGTAAAGCTTTACGAGGATAAGGGCTTCATTTGGGTCATGGACAAAGTCAAGTTGACCGAGAAAGGTGTAGTGGAAGGTTCAGGGCCTGCTGCAGAGCGCGTGCAAAAAGTCTACGATCAGTTCATCGGCGAAGCTAAAGGCAAAACCAGCTAGATAAACCAGCGAAACTGTTGTTCCTCTTTCTTCTTTATTTCTACAACGTTCTTAAGTAAACCGAAGGACTCAAGAATCCTTTTGGTTTCTTCAGCTGCCACTTCGAGCCTTGACAAGTCAATATTCAGGTTTAGAAACTTGCCTAGGATTACGAGGACAGAGCGTGCAGCGTTTGCATCTGGATAGGTGCCAAGTGTTTCGACGAGAAGAGAGAAAGCCTTCAGATTTCTTAGTCTGGCAAGCCCAACAGTGAGACCAGCAACGCCAAATATCTGACCAACCATTATTCTCGTACCCAGGTTTAAAGCGGTCTGCAATGTTTCGCCGTCCGAAGCAGCGGCATACATCTGTGGATTAGATTTTGCTTCGTCGGTTTTGAACCCGCCCAGAGTTACGACTTGACGGCAGCCCAATTCTTGGGCCATGTCCAAAACTCTTCCGCAGAGTTCGTATTGCCCAGGCGTAGTTAGGGATTGGGTGTTTCCGTACCAAAAGATGAGGTCAAGTCCTCCATTATTGCTCTTATGGTAGTAAAGCTCGTTTGTCGGTGAACGTGTTCCTCCTGTTTCGGTTGTTATTGTCAGGTCTTGGAAGGTTGAAGAGTGGATTTCGGCAAAACATGTGGCCTTCAGTTCATGGATCATGTGCAGGGTTGCGATGTTGGCTACGAATCCTATGCCCGGCAGTCCTTCGATAAGGACTGGGTCTTTCAGCTTGGGTTTTTCAGTGATTTCGATTGTGCAGACCATGTATTTGGCTTCCGTTTCGTGAAGGATAATCTAGTTTTTGGCTTTCGATATAAGTGTTCTAGTAGGGAGCAGTTGAAGAGCATCACTCAAAAGGTTACGAGTTTTGCCTTTTTCAGGTCCTTCAGGAATTTCATTACGTTCTCGGGGTCAGTTGGGCTGTATTCGGCTGAAACAGCCTTGATTATGTCGTGCGCATTTCGTTTTCCATCCATGAAGTTCAGTATTTCAGCCATTTTCTTGCTGAAGTCTTCATCCTTGTCGTCGATTAGCTCATACCATTCATATTCTTCTTCGCCTATTGCTTTCTTCAGCACATCGTCATTAAGTGTTCCTTTGAACAGTTTTTTGGGAGCTAACCTTTTTGCCTCTTGATCGGCTTGCGTCTCCCCAAGTTTTTCAAGCTTTATGGCAGACGTTTTGGCGATGAAGTTCAGAGTTTCTTCCAGTTTTCTGGCTTCGCTTTTTCCCAAGTTCCGTATATCTTCGCAGTGTTTGTCGATCAAAGTGGTTAGCTCTGGATGCTCTCCAAGCCTCTTGACAGATTTGACTGATTGTTGTTCACGCCAAACGACGTGCTCTATTTTGCTCGTGTAGTAGGCGGCTGTTTTCGCGAGTTCGTTGGCCAACTTGTTCTTTTCACTTTTGGTCGTTTGGTTTTTTTTTTCGACTAGTTCTTTGACTGCTTCAACGCTTGTTTCCATTATTCTGGTCATGCCCTTTGAGGCTGTTTGGTGCGCAAGTGTGAAAATGTCTTCGTGAGTGGCGTTGGCAAGAGTCAAAGCTGCAACTGTGGCTACCCAACCGACTCGTTTGAGGCTGTCTTCGCTCACTTTGTCAATAGTGTCCATGCTTGTGTGGTAGAATAGGTCGGGCCATTGGAGTAGCATGACGCATGGGACACGGGTTGTGGCTTCGGTGAATTCAGCGTGGTCGCTTCCGCCGCTGAACGCTTGTGAACGGTATCTGAACGTGCTGGCTAGGCCTAGAGGTGTTCGATTGTCAAACTCTTTTGTTGTCTCTTCCATGAGGCTGTAGACGTAGTCATTTAGGTAGGAGGGTAGGCTATCGGGAGTGCGGTCGAGGTTTAGTGTGGATTTGCACAGTTCTTGGTTTTGTCCTACCATGTCGAGGTTTATGCCTGCCACAAGTCGTGAGCTCAGTTCTGGGTGACGTGAGAGGTAAGCCACTGTTCCAAGGGTTTCTGGAACCCAGATTAATCGTATGGTTCTTGCTGGAGGAGGAATCTTGCCTGTTTTTATCAACATTTTGATGGTTCTTGCCACCTCCAAAAGCAGACCGCTTCCAGAGGCATTGTCGTTTGCGCTTGGTTTCGGATGACACAGATGAGCAATTAGAAAAATCTCTTTGTTCGGTTCCTCTGTACCTTGAATTGTTGCAGTCAAGACATCTTCATGGAAAGGAAACAGTCTTGCATCTATCTCGGCCTTTAGTTTGACCGTTTTACCAGCTTGAAGTAAGACTCTCAATGCATTGCCCTGACGCTTGCTTAGTGAAAAGCCAAAAGCAACCTTGGGTAGATCATCCGCAGTGGGCCAGATCGCTTGGTAGGCATGGGCATCGGGGATATCTAGGCTCTCTCGAACGTTTGGCATCTCATATGTGATTGTGTCTGTGATGACTCCTGCTGCACCGTGTTTGTAAACAGCTTGTTGGTGGACGAGTCTCGCTCGACCCGTGGCTAGGACAAATTTGCCGTTAACATTTTTGCTCTCGTAATCTTTCTCCTTGGTTCCCTTTCCCACGTCAACCAGTTCAGCCGTGACGCCTTTTACTGGCGTTGCTTTGCTGAAAGTGTGCAGGCTTTGCGGACAATCTTCATAGGTGCAGAGCAGCTTTTCCTCGGGTTCTACAAGTCGAAGCTCAGCGCTTTGGATTTCCCAGCCAATCGGACTCACGTGTGTCCAGTATTTGGTTTTGCCGTCTGCTGGGAACTGCTCGATTACTGCGTCTTGAAAATCTAATCCTGACAGTTCATTCTTGACGTATTCGGCGGCTTCGTGGAACATTGTGGACCCTTGAATTCTGTGAAAGCGCGAAACTTGCGCCACGAAGGATTTAGCAACGCTGCCGGACAATTCGTCTTTAACAAGCTTGTACAGATTCATAACTAATCACGTCTTTTCCATCTCCTTTTCCTATGAGTAAAAGCTTGCGGTTTGATCTGGAATAGGGCCCGTTTGAGCAGATCACAGCCTTAACAAGACTTGCCAAGCATTTTTCTTTGAAAGTCAGTTTCAAGTTCTCTTGGGCATTTCTTATATATCTGGCTGATTGCTTCTGGTTCAAGGTTTGCCATTGGCTTTCGAGATAAAAGAAAAGGATTTGCTTGCAAGGATTGGAAAACTTAAAACCAAGAGTGGTACAGTGGAGACACCGCTTCTGTTTCCCGTCATAAACCCTGTTTTCCAGTCTATTTCCCCAAGAAGAATAATGGACGAATTTGGTTTTGAGGCACTGATAACCAATGCCTACATTCTGCAACAACGTTTCCAGAAACAACCCGCGCAAGAGGGGTTGCATAGATTTCTAGGCTTTAACGGCACGATAATGACTGACTCAGGCGCATATCAAACCTTGGTTTACGGTGACATACAGACAAGTCCTGAAGAAATAATTCGGTATCAAGAACAAATAGACACTGACATCGCCACTATACTGGACATACCGACAGGTTGGGAAATCACCGAGAAACACGCGGCCGAAACTGTGAAGGAGACATTGAGACGAGCTGAAGGTCTTTTCAAACACAAAAGCCGAGACGACATTCTTTGGGTAGGGCCTGTTCAAGGAGGACGATATCTGGATCTAGTGGTCAAGTCAGCAAAAGAAACTGGAAAACTGCCTTTTCAGATTCATGCTCTTGGCAGCCCGACAGAAGTCATGGAACGATACCGCTTCGACGTTCTTGTTGACATGATTATGGCGGCGAAGACGAACTTGCCTGTTGACAGACCATTACACCTTTTTGGTGCGGGTCATCCTTTCATGTTTGCGTTGGCAGTGTCCTTGGGCTGCGACCTCTTCGATTCAGCAGCTTACGCGCTGTATGCAAGAGAAGGACGATACATGACTGAAAATGGCACATACCGTTTGAATGAAATGGACTACTTTCCATGCGCCTGCCCAAGATGCACTGGGACAGCACCCAAGCGTATTCTAGAACTGCCGCAAAGAGAAATAGAAACTTTCCTCGCAGAGCATAACCTCCACGTTTGCGGCGCTGAAATGAGATATGTGAAACAAGCAATAAAAGACGGCAGACTATGGGAACACCTTGAGACTCGGGCACATTCTCACCCAGCCCTTTTGCAAGCGGTGAAGAAGCTAGCCAAATACCAAGACTACATTGAGAAACATGATCCTATCACCAAGAATAGCGGTCTATTCTTCTATGACTCCACAAGCCTCATGCGACCGGAGGTTCTCCACTACCATAAGAACCTCAAGAAAAGACATACTCCACCGGGAGGAACAAGGATATTGCTGCTAGTACCACAAACCCAGATAAAACCTTTCCACAATTCAAAGGAATACCGGTCCATCGCAAAAACTCTGCGGCGACGATTCGGGTCTGAATCAAAAAGTATCCATGTATGCTTCTATGCCGCGCCATTTGGTGTAATCCCTGTTGAACTTGATGAGGTTTATCCGCTTTCCCAGCATGAGGCGGTTCTGCCTCTTGACAACGAGACAGTGGAATACGTGGCAAACCAAACATTGGACTACATCAATCGTTCAAACTACGAAGGGGTCTTACTACTCGGCTCAGAGGGGTGGCAAGACACAGTGGAAGGCAAAGCCAAGTGGGCCTGTCGAAAGAAGGGCATTCCGTTCAAGTATTTGGGTTCCGATGGAAAACTCACCAAAACCATGCTAGCCAGATTGATGAAGGCTCTTAAGAAAATGTTGAGCGAGTGAACCATGGTAAGAGCAGATCTCCACATACACACGAAATATTCACCTGATGCATCCACCAACCCAAAGACCGTGGTAGATCGCCTCAACGCTCACCCGACCATAAAAGCCGTCGCCATAACCGACCACAACACGCTTGAAGGCTTCATCAAAACCAAAGAACTTGCAAAAGCATACTTAGACATCACGATTATTCCGGGCGTAGAAATAACCGCTTTGGAAGGCGAGATAATAGTTTTGGGCGCTGAGGAACTGCCGCCTAAACCATGGGCTGTCCAAAGCATTATAGATTTTGCGCGAAAAAGAGATGTCTTGGTCGTGGCACCGCATCCCTATCGTGGATATGGTCTGGGCGCTTTGGCGAAAGCATATCATATCGATGCTATAGAGACTTTGAATGCCATAACGTCGCCCGAAGCGAATAAGGCCGCTGAGAACCTAGCGAAGGAGATGAGTCTGCCGGGAGTCGCAGGCAGCGATGCTCATGAACCAGATGAGTTGTGGAGTGTTTACACGGAGATTCAAGCTTCGTTGGACGTTGACGTGATCCTAAAGGCTATAAAGAATGGCTTTGTTAGAGTTTCTCACACTGAAAAGTCAATACGTTTTTAAAACGCTATAAGGCATGAATACAGAATTGACGGATGAAGAGAAATGGGGCAGTTACAAATAGGGTTTCTCGGAGGAACCCGTGAAGTCGGCAGAATAGCCATCACAGTCAAAACAGAAAAAACGCAGGTTTTGCTGGATTACGGCGCGATGCTGGATCATGAACCAGGATTTCCTATGCACATATCGCCAAAGGATGTAGACGCCATAATCTTGTCTCATAGTCATTTGGATCATTCTGGGGCAATTCCCATTTTCTATATTGAAGGCAAGAAGCCACTATACGCGAATAAATTGACAACCGAGCTTGGCCAATTGCTCATCTCAGACTTCATACACCTGTCCAGTTACTATTTGCCCTTTGAATACCTTGAACTCAAATCTATGATTACTAGTAGCCGGCATTTGGACTTCAACACTGAACAAAAAGTCGGGGATATAGCCTTCCAGTTCAAGAACGCTGGCCACATACCTGGAAGCGCGCAGACGTTGATCGAGGCTGAAGGAAAAAGAATCCTTTTCACCGGGGACTTTAACATCACTGACACTAGGCTCCTGGAAGGAGCAAAAATGAACTATGGTGACCTAGATGTCGTGATAATGGAAAGTACGTACGCCACTGAAGAACATACTGAGCGCAAGCAGCTTGAGAAGAACTTTGTGGATGAATGCACTGACGTAGTAGAAAAGGGCGGAACGACTCTCGTACCGGCCTTTGGGGTAGGTCGATCACAAGAACTTGCGTGTGTCTTGGCGGCGCATCATTTTGAGTATCCAGTCACGTTCGATGGGATGGCGCGTGAAGTGAGTCGCGTGATTATGAACTATCCGCAGTTTCTCAGAGATCCACGACTGTTTACGGATGCTATGCATTTGACTGAGTGGGTGGAAGGCTGGAGAGACCGACGGAAAGCCGCAAGAACCCCAGGGGTCATAATCTCGCCAGCAGGCATGCTCAAGGGCGGCCCTGCAATGTTTTACATTTCGAAGATCGCCAAGAAATCGAACAACGCCATATTCCTTGTTAGTTATCAGATTCCGGGCACGCCTGGAAAGGAGCTGCTGGAAAAAGGCATATGCAACATAGATGGCAAGATGCGAAAGGTCAAGGCCCGAGTGCAGCACTTCGACTTCTCATCACACTGTGGCGCAGGCGAGTTGAAGGAAGCGGCGAAAAGGCTTGGCGGCAAACCAAGGATCTTCGTAGTTCACGGTGCTGAGAGAAACTGCGAGTACTTTGCAGGATGGGCGAGAGATGAACTGGGCTTGGATTCGGTGGCGCCGAGGACCGGGGACGTCTTCAAGGTTTAGTGAGTAGGGACATGAAGGTTTTCATGCCGCATCTAGGGTAAGTTGATCTTGCAATTATTCAACGAGTTCAAGAAAGCTTGAAACAATCCGTCTGATATTTCAGAGGAATTACTAGGTTTCGCGGACTTCGCATTGAAGCTTCTTGATCATTTCTTCGGCTTTCAAGGGTGCAACCTTCAAAGTGTAAAGCATTCTCGGAGTTCGAAGCTTCAGTTTAACAACGTCCTTCAGTCTCTTCACAGAACAATATTCGGCTCGTCCACTTGTTTCTATGAATTTTTCTGGGTCGAGGATCTCTGAAGGCATGGTTTCACCTTTTTTGCTGTTTTGTTGCTTCATGCTTACCCTTGCGCTCCATATAATCCTTTTCTCGATTTTGTTCTAAAGGATCTATTCCTATGTATGAAGATGGTCGGGCAGTTCTTGTGTGAGTGTTTCCTTGGATTTCTTCCTGAAAAATGAACGTGTGCACAGTGATAGTATCGAAAAGTTGTTCAACTATGGAGAGGCTGCAAAGAACTAGGAGGTTAGAAAGAGGTAGGCAGTAGCGCTCGAAGAGCGCGGTGTTCAGATGTTGTCTGCTGTTCCTTATGCACGCTAAACATGGAGAGTCTTGAGAAAAAAAGACAAGATGATAGGGCTTGCTAAAGTGCTCTGATAGGCACTACTATCTTTATTGTATCGGTTCCTCGGAATGCTGTTCCATCATTGAGACACCCAGCCACGCTTAGTGCTGCTGTCACGGATCCTTGCTCCATAATCTGTGTAATGTCAACAGAGCGCATGATGTACCGTACTATCGGGGCTCTTTCAAACATGATGCACAGATCTGGAATTCCATCATTGTCATGGTCTCCAATGGTGAATGGCCTTAGTGGAGAAAAAGTCCTGTTCAGTCTTATTGAGGAAACATCAACGTTGGCTGGACGGTAGCCTTCTGGTAGCTCGACATAGCAAGCAATCAAGTTCCTTGGACATCCCAAGTGGAGGACATCGGGTCTAATGTCGATCCGAGCTCTGGTTACAGGTGGTTCTTCGGTCCTAGCTTGATAGACGCTAGACATCAACGCCACTATGCTTAGCAGAAGGAATGCAAGCTCCATCCTGAAAACCTTTTTGTTCAACAATCGCTTTCTTCCTCCGTTTCTATTGATCTAGTATGGAATGAAAGGCTGTATTAAGGATTTTCTAAGACTCGACTATGGAGAGAAGCTCCATCTTGCCATGGATATTTCCTACGTGCACTAGTGAAAGCAACAAACACATAACATAGAACATCCCATCGCATGGCCTCGGGTGCAAACGCAAATGTCAAACAAACACAACCTCGTATTGTATGTAGATCAAGAACTATTCAAAAAGACTCGTAATCTTGGCTTCAATCTCAGTAAAACCTTTGAGAACCACTTGAAACAGTTGTTAACACAATTCTCACAATGCAATCCCTTGAACAACCATGAATCAATCTTCCGTAGTGTACATATACTCCTGTTCTGTCAGTAGGGTGTATTTACACTTGAGAAATCCATGGAATTTTCTAATTTCTATTTTCTAAACAAGAGAAAACCCTAGAAATTCTATTTCTTCTTCCCCGCTCAGAAGAGTTTTAGAAACCAAATTGCGTTACCCTCATTGATGAAATGTGATAGATGACTGCGTGGGATAGGCTAGTTGTTGAATAGTAATATCGTAACAGAGAGGCTTAATAGAGATAGGTGCGCGCTGTGGGAAACTGTTTTAAGCATTATGGAATAATGATATCGAGGTGAAGAGAATGATATTTGTGACTTTGATGTTACCCAGAGGGAAAGGTGTTAGCGCAGTCAAATATCTTAAGGAGCTCAAAGCGCCTAAAGGAATAAAGATTCGGGACATTTTCTTCGCTTTCGGCAAATATGATACTATGATAATATTTGAGGCTCCAGATGAGCGGACAGCCATGAATTTTGTAATGGAAACAGGATTCGCAACGGAATACATTATGGAAACCATGATAGTCATTCCCGCAGAAGAAATCACTGGCAGGCCCAAGTAGCAGCAAAACAAATTTCACCCCACTTCAAGGCGAGCGCTGTCTGTTTGTTCGAGGCAAAGATCGCTGAGTAAGCACAAGGCACAATTCAGCATCAGACTCATAACACAAAGCTTGCCCTCGAATGCAATTTTCTAAATTCTAGCCTAATAAAAATAAAATTGAAAAATCAATCTATTCCTTAGCTTAGAAATTTAGAATCTGGAAAGTCACCTGACTTCTTGGACAATGTTGAGGCAGCACTGCAGAATATCAGACATAATCAAGGGCGGTGTTGTCAGGTGGTTACCTCATGAAGAGGCTTGAGAGAACCAAGAGACTGAAGATAGATAGACTATTACGCTATTCTCGCGCGCTATTTCTTACGTTTACCATATTCTGCAGGGAGTTCAACGTTCCGTCTCTCTTTCCTTTTCAGTTCCTTCTCTCTCTGCGATTTCATGTGCTGTTTATGATCCATAGCTTTCTCTTTCTTGCCTTTGGGCACATTTCGACCTCTTATAAGTCATGACCCAGACGTTGCTCTTAAAAGCATGGGTGTTCTTCCTCTGAAGTTGGAAAGAACCAAGGCTTGTAGAGAGGTTGGCTTCGGTGAGCTCGAAGAACTCGCAAACGAAATTAAGCCTGTATCAGGTTTGTAGCATTCGAAGTTTTCTCTTTTTGACAACGTAGACCACAGATGCGAAAATCGTTGCAAAAGCAAGAGTGAGAATCAGAAGAGTCGAGATATCCTTAAAAGACACCCAAATGCTCCAAGCTCCGATGATTCCGACAGCAAGTGCAGACCCAAACGTCGCAATTCTCAAGAACCATTCTATTCTTTCAGACCTTTTCATTTTTTCTCACTATCGCGCTCTACGATATTCCAGGGTTGAATTATCTTTGGATTTTTCTTTATATGGATTCTATAATAAGAAATTCATAAGAGATGGTGAATTTGCAGAAATTGAATCGAAGATTCTTCCACAAGTCATAAGAACTGAAACAAGAAGACACAGTGAATGGTGTTAGTAATTGCTTGAGGGAAAGAATGTGAATTTGAGGGTTGTTGAGAAGGGGGACTTGCCTCTATTTGCGGAATGGCTTAGTAGTCTTGAGGTCTTGGGTGAATACAATTCTCTTCGACAGGTTTCTAGACTTGAGACAGAGAAGATGCTTGAGAATGACAAAGCGTATGAGACAAAGGATTTTGTCATAGAGAAAAAAGACGGGACCAAAATCGGTTTTATGGTCCATTTTTGCGTCCTGCACCCATTTTGCGGCAAGCAACTGGAAATCGGCTATTCTCTAGTTCCGAGTGAAAGAGGGAAGGGCTACTGCACAGAAGCTGTTAGGATTATGGTGGATTACCTGTTTCTATCGAGAGACACGATGAGGGTTCAAGCCTCTACAGATGCAAGAAATCTGGCTTCTCATAAGGTCTTGGAAAAAGCAGGTTTCAAAAAGGATGGAACAATGCGTAAATACTTTTTTCTCAGAGGAGAACTGAGAGA